>Ga0193962_1000686_pt1 | contig 15664 bp, 12 predicted proteins | sample FB_5_MG_FD_140335 | JGI IMG/M metagenome (GOLD analysis project Ga0193962, IMG submission 140335) | Microbial mat bacterial communities from the Broadkill River, Lewes, Delaware, United States - FB_5_MG | ecosystem: Environmental > Aquatic > Freshwater > River > Microbial mats | place: USA... | reverse complement strand
TTTGTCTTATCTTGAGTGAAAACAATAAATGCCCCTCTAAAAGCATTTATCACGTCTTTAAATTGCACGGTCAGCAAGGTTGCTGCAATCGTACCGCCAGCAACGATCATCATGCCCGGAACATTAACAAAAACGTCTGCACTTCCGCCCATAATTATGGCCGAAATTATCAAAGCTAAACCTGAGATAATCCCCAGTAAGGATGCAAAATCCATGTACACTCTCTCATAAAACAAAGTAATAATTAGGGCTAAAGGCTACAATCTACACGCAAATTCACTAAAGTACATTAACTAGTTAATTCATATGTCATTGCTTACTCCACCTCAACCATCTTGCTATATTGGGCTAACTCAATGGCAGCATTCAGCTTGGCAGGAAACCGTTCTTACTCGAGGACACCACCAACATATTCTTAACGCATACTCTCGCCATTTTAGTAGCGTAGAAGGAAACAGTACTTTCTATGGCTTGCCCAAAGCGGACACGGTAAAACAGTGGAAAAAAGAGGCTGCAGATCACTTTCACTTTTGCTTTAAATTCCCACAACTCATCACGCATGAGCGACAACTACAGCATAGCCTAGCGGAAACAACGGAGTTCCTTAACAGGATATCTATTCTGGAAAGTAAGCTGGGCCTCTTATGCATTCAATTACCCGAAAGCTTTAGCTATCAAAATTTGGATTCACTCTCTGACTTTCTCAAGACACTACCTCACTCTTTTGAATACGCGGTAGAAGTAAGAAATTTATGCTTTTTTAACAAGGAAAAAGAGGAAAAAGCGCTCAATCAAATTTTATCCAAGCATAAAGTTAACCGAATCAGCTTTGACACACGTCCTCTCTTCGCTAATACCGCCAATGACAGCGTTAGTCTAAAAGCCAAAAAACATAAACCTAAACTACCCGTTCATGCATTAACAACCGGAAACTCCCCCATGGTTCGGTTCATTTCTGCACAAGACTGGCAAAGCAGTATTGCCTACCTAGAACCTTGGATTAACAAAACAGTAAACTGGATAGCAGAGGGTAAGACCCCCTACTTTTTCTTCCATACTCCAGATAACGCTGAAGCCCCTGAACTTGCCCGATTCTTTGTCCACTTATTAGAGCAAAAAATCCCGGGGAGCTGTTTTTTTAACCCATGGATAGACTCTGATAAGCAAAGTACTCTATTCTGATGAGTACTGACTACTGCCCCCAACGATTCTTGGTTTGCAATAAAAACGCAAGCTCCTCCGGTGTCGAGCTACGACCTAAAACTTCATTACGGTGTGGGAAACGACCAAAACGTTTAATTTGATCATAATGCTGATGAGCAAAATCTAACCAGTTTTCAACTTGTATTTTATGAACGCCAGCCACTTCAAGAAGCATCTGCTCAAAACAATCCACAGATATCTCTTGTATATCTAGTTGCTCCGAGTGCTCTAACGGCATGTAAAAAAAGGTTCTTTCTACAAACTCTAATGCTTGATCATGACCAGCTGCCATACCCTCTCGAGATAAAGATAGTGCGAGATTATCCCCGGAAAATGCATCTTCGGAGCCTCTAAAAATGGTTCGTGTAAACTGATCTAACAAAATAATAAGGGCAAGACGCCCGCGAGGTGTCTCCGCCCATAAATCAAGCTCTCCACGTAAAGCCTGATGAACTCTATGACCAAACAATTCGGTAATCAAACGATCATTTTCCGACTTGCCTAACCACCACAAACCACCTCTGTCACTGGTGGTAAATCCATCATCAATCGGTCCAAACCAAAAATTTAAAACCTCTTCAATATTCTCAGTCATATCAGATCAACACGCTTGCAAAACGTTAATAAAAATTGAATTGGCAACACCTTAATATCCACAATTCTCATGGACAAATAACTCTTTGTAAAAAAAGCCTTGAACATAATCAATACCAATATTGACGGCATATGCCAAATCCTCTGCCGATTCCACGCCTTCGAGAACAGTTTTCTTGCCACTGACTTGCGCATAACTAATCAAACTTTTTAGCAACTGCCCCATATTTTGGCTGCTACAACCACTCAACCAATGGCGATCAAATTTAATATAGTCCACATCACTCAAAATATTGAGTGATACCATCGTATCTGGAGCACCCACATCGTCTAAAGCAATTCCAAAACCCTTTTGATGCATCAATGTTGCTACATCGTTACTGATACAAGCATCATTAACATCCGTATTCTCAATCAGCTCAACCACTACACTTTGATGCTTAGCTAGCATCTCCACAATTGCATTCTCTTTATCCGCATTCCCGAACACAGCAAAAGCATGCGGATCTAAATTTAAAAACAGGGGATATGAATCAGGGCGAAAGCGAATCTGTAAGCGCTTAAGTTGTAACTCAACTTGAGCTAACATTAGCGGGCTTTCATGTAAGACTTGGAAAATATCTAAAGGTGGTATTTTATTTCCTTTATCATCAAAGAAGCGGGCTAACGCTTCGTACCCCATCACCGCGCCACTTAACGTATCAACAATGGGCTGATACTCAACGCCGAAACGCTGCTGCTCAACTAAATCGAGCAGCGCCACATTATTATTTGGGTAAGGTTGTAAATTTACATCTAGCTGCATCAATTCTTTTTCCTGTAAACGTAATGATAATCAATACTATTACAGTTCAGACAGAAATCACAGGCGCTAAATTGAGTATTTAATCAAAATAGGGAAAATACACCCGCCATTAAAATAACTGAAATTGTGTCGCTCAACCCTTCACATAGCTCATAACAAGTCAAAAACCTAACAAAGCAATTCAGCAAAACATTTTATTTTCTTTGGCTTAAAGCTACATTATGGAAACCAGACTTAATCATTTGCCGAGGAAGCCCAATGCGACTTCTGATATTCATACTAATAACTGCAGCATTCTGCATCAGTGGTTATCTCTTTCTTAACGCTGAAAAATCCGTAACGACGACCCTATCGACCAACCCTAAAACCACCAATGACAACCCTAATGCACAACAACATATAAGTGCGCTTACGCATAAAGCAGATCAACCCATATCCATAGAAACAGCTGACAATTTTGTAACCGCAGAACAGCTTCTACATATACCAAATCCCACAAGCGACAACACGGCGGACATCACACCTGAAACGACAGCTGGTAGCCCCGCAAATGCTGAAACAGACACCTTTGCTGTTACAAGCCATCTAAATGTGATCAAAAACCCTCAACAGCCAAAAAATGATCATATTCCATCACTGACCACGATCCCTACTGCACTAAAAAACCAAATAAAATTACAAGAACTATTAGACAATCCAGATCAATCTTCACAGAAGGTCTACTTTATTCATGCTGTCAATGAAGGTGATGATGAAGGCCTGTGGGGAATAATCCAGCATGGTTTGATGAAAACATTTACCACAGGGTTAACCCTTCCTGGACTTGATAAAACGGTTTCAGTTCACATACCGAAAGAAGCAGACGAAAAGCTTGATGACAAACGGAGCTCTTTTTTAGGTCAGGTTTTGAAAAACAAAGTGGATAAAACCTACATTTATAATTTTCAAAAAGGGATCCTGGGTGACAACCCGAACTTAATAAAGCCAGGCCAACAATTAATTATAGTGACATTTACTGAGCAAGAATTAATTGACATCTATGAGCACTTTACCTCGTTATAAAGGAGCCTAAATGATAGATCTATATACTTGGGGAACACCAAACGGCCGAAAAATTTCTATTATGCTAGAAGCCTTAAGGCTACCTTATCGCGTTCACCCTATTAATATTTTAGAAGATGAACAATTTGCTCCTGCGTTTCTGAATATAAGTCCGAATAATAAGATCCCTGCCATTGTTGACAATGAGGGTCCTAATGGCGAAACCATTAAATTATTCGAGAGCGGTGCGATTTTGCTCTACCTAGCTGAAAAAAGCGGAGAATTCATTCCCTCCGACCCAATTGCTAAGCTTGATTGCCTACAGTGGCTGATGTGGCAAATGGGTGGCTTCGGACCAATGCTAGGCCAAGCACATCATTTCAATAAATTTGCTAAGGAGAAAGTTCCATACGCCCAGCAACGCTATAATGACGAATCACAACGTTTATGGGGTGTGCTCAATAACCAACTGGCTGATAAATCGTTTGTCATTGGAGATGAACTATCGATAGCGGATTTTGCGATCTATCCTTGGGCAATGCGCTACGAATGGCAACATATTGATCCCGATAAATTTCCATACGTACAGGCATGGATTACACGAATGGGACATATTGAATTTGTACAACGTGGTATGCAAGTCCCTTGATGACCACCTGACGAATATCAGCACCAATCAATCTAGCTATTTTTCAGCTATACAATAGTCGGTGGAAGACGGTTATTAAAAACAAACAGCCTTCCACAGCTTTTTTCAAACAATGCCCTACCCTCTGAATGTCGATAGAGGCCTCTACGTTTAGCAAAAAGCGCCTTTATCCAACCAGCCGATTATTGCGATAGTCGTCAATGGCTTGCTCAACCTCTTCCATTGTATTCATCACAAACGGACCATACTGCGCCACAGGCTCACCCAAAGGTTTCCCGGCCAATAAAAGCATTCTGGCGCTTTTTTCATGCGTATGCAGGGCAACGCCAGAACCATCGGAAAGCACATAAGCATTGTTACTCGATAAAAGCTCATGACCGATGGTAGCCTCACCTTCAAACAGATATACAAAAGCATTATGGTTTCTGGGCAATGGCAACACAATTTCCGAAAACGGTGCTAGCTGGATATCCACATATAAAGGTTGAGTGCTATCAACACTGATGGGACCGTCCATCTGTAAACCCTCTATTGCCATTGAACCTGCTATCACTTTGATGATCACGCCATTATCAAGATCAAATTCAGGAACATTTTCAGGCGCAATATTCTGATATGCCGCGGGCTTCATCTTCTCTGCCGCAGGCAGATTAATCCATAGCTGAAATCCGCGCATCAATCCTTCTACCGGCAGTGGGCGTTCTTCATGAATCACCCCTCTTCCAGCAGTCATCCATTGAACACCTCCAGAAAACAGTTCCCCTTCATGGCCCATATGATCACGATGAATCATATGGCCATCCAGCATATACGTCACGGTCTCAAAGCCACGGTGAGGGTGCGCTGGAAAACCAGCAATATAATCATCAGGATTATCTGTTGAGAATGCGTCCAGCATCAAGAAGGGATCCAGCCTTACGCCCGGATTTCTTCCCAAGCTTCTCTTTAACTTAACCCCAGCGCCGTCTTGGCTATCTACAGCAGGAATAGTACGGACGACTGTTCTATAGGAACCTGTCTCTGGGCTATTCATAGCTCCCCCCTTCCGTGCGGACGATCTAAATCGAATTCAGGACCTATTGATATCACTCCCGTAGGATTAATAGTGGTATGACTACGATAATAGTGGTGTCTAATATGCGCCATATCAACAGTTCCAGATACCCCCTCCATCTGATAAATCTCTCTTAAGTACCCTGATAATGATGGATAATCAGCTATTCGCTTTAGATCACATTTGAAATGCGTTACATACACAGGGTCAAACCGGATCAACGTCGTAAACAAACGAATGTCAGCCTCAGTAAACCGATCCCCCAACAAATAACGTTGCTGAGATAAGCGGTTTTCCAGCGTTTCTAACGCGCTGAACACGCCTTTTACTGCCTGCTCATATGCCTCTTGTGACGTTGCAAAACCCGCTCGGTATACGCCATTATTAACTGAGTCATAAACAAACTCATTGACACTATCAATCTCTGTTTGCAGCTCAGCTGGGTAAAAATCACCCGCGGTTGCGTCTAAATGATCAAAAACCGAATTGAACATACGGATGATATCGGAAGATTCATTATTGACGATAACCTTCTGTTTTTTATCCCATAGAACAGGCACAGTAACCCGGCTAGAACATAAAGGTTCGCTCTGGGTATAAATTTGGTGCAAATACTCTTTAGCGTACAAATGATCGCCTGTTGCGCCTGGAAAATCATTGCCAAAAGTCCAACCCATTTCATGCATTAGAGGGTTAACAACGCTGACACTGATTAAGTCCTGTAAACCTTTCAGTTCACGCATGATTAGCGCACGATGTGCCCAAGGGCAAGCTAACGAGACATACAGATGATACCTATCTTTTTCTGCACGATATCCCGTCTCTCCATCTCGACTAATCCAATTCCTAAATTTAGATTCTGATCGAATAAACTGGCCTTTATTATTTTCAGTATCGTACCACTGATCGCTCCACTGCCCTTCAATAAGTAAGCCCATAACAATGCCCTTTACGGTTAATTAAATGCGGTAATTTGATCCGTTGCTTCAGCCAAAGACTGCTCGGCGGTATCGCCCATACTCAAGCCCTCGGCGTAAATCACTTCAACCTGCTCTAAACCAATAAAGTTCAAGAACTGTTTCACAAATGGGATTTGAAAATCGATACCACTCTCTTTATATAAACCGCCACGAGTAGCAAATAGATAAACAGGTTTATCATCGATTAACCCAACCGGGCCATTCTCGGTATAACGGAAAGTCACGCCAGCTCTCGCTAGCAGATCAAAGTATGCTTTCATCTGGGATGGCACCGCAAAATTGTACATCGGAACCCCCATAATAATTTGATCAGCATTCACCAATTCCGCAATAAGCTCATCCGATTGATCAACAATCATCTGCTGCTCTACTGTGCGCTCTTCCTTCGCCGTCATCAGTGCCATGACACGCACGCCATCTAAATGCGGCACAGGTTCGTTAATCAGATCGCGCTCAACAACCTCTCCATCTGGGTTCGCAACTTTCCACTGTGCTATAAACGCGGCCGCTAACTGAGCCGATTTTCCATCTTCACCAAAGATGCTGGATTTAACATGTAAAAGCGTAGTCATAATATTTACCTATAAATTCTGTCATAAAGAGGATGATCTACATCCGATGAGATCATTATCACACCCACAAAACTGATGATTAATAGCAAAATACTACGCTAATAAATCTAAAAAACTGATATATAATATCTCTACAATATTCGATAAATATCATTATAGAGGCGAGGTTCGATGACAAACGTCACATTAGAGCAATGGCAAACCTTAACAGCTATCGTCGATAACGATGGCTATGCTGGCGCTGCCGAAGCGATGAATAAGAGCCAATCCTCCATGAGTTACGCCATTCAAAAACTAGAAAGCAGTCTAAATATTAGGGTGTTCACTATCGAAGGAAGACGGGCGGTGCTTACGCCAATCGGCAAAATAATGTACCAAAGAGCAGAAAACTTATTACAAACGGCCAGACAGATGGAGGAGCAAGCAGCGCAATATGCAGAAGGCTGGGAGCCCGTAATAAGAGTAGCGATGGATACACTGTTTCCAGAATGGTTGATGCTCGAAGTAGTTGAACATTTTACCACTGAGCATCCACTCACCCGGATAGAGCTTCTTGAAACCGTTCTAAGTGGTACAGATGAAGCCCTACTGCGTAAAGAGGCTGATCTCGTTATTGGAGGAAGAATCCCACCAGGGTTCTTGGGCAACCCGCTTCTTAAAATAACCTTTCAAGCTGTAGCAGCCCCCTCACACCCATTACACCACCTTGGCAGACGCATTAATTATGAAGACTTACAGCTGCACCGCCAACTGGTTGTCAAAGATTCCGGCAGCAGGAATATCGACGCTGGCTGGCTAGGCGCTCAACAACGATTAACCTTAAGCCATGTCCACACATCAATCGCAGCAGCAACTAAAGGGCTTGGCTATGCCTGGTATCCTAAATTAAAGATTCATAACGAGTTGACACTGGGTACGCTTAAAGCCCTGCCATTGGAGATGGGTAGTGAACGGCATGTACAACTTAACTTGATATATGCAGATGGCGATTATGTAGGTCCAGCGGCCAAACGCTTTGGCGAACTGCTCACTGATGCGATCGCTAAAGCGAAATGTTTACAAGCACCATAACCACCGGTCTAAACAAAGCAGGCAGGAAAAAGACTATAATTACTAGTAGTAAACCAAGCTTTCAAACAAAAAAGCCTGTTCACTATATATGCAAAAATTGGAATTTAAGCCTTAATACGATAGAATTCGCTGCCAAAATTTTTGCACTGCTATTTACCCACTTTCTCAATATACACAGCGGCAAAACAAAGCTAGCTTCTTTCTACTAATAACAAATGAGATAAAACACCCATGCCCGTTGCGATTCTCTTTCTTGCTTTTTTTCTAACAGAGGCAGGCATATCGGGTTTAATCACCAACCTAAATCTACATGATGAATACTTCTGGTTTGAAGCCGTCACTAACGCATCGGCTCAAGCGCTCATCTCCCTATTTACATTTAGCATACTGATTCAGTTCTTCCCTTCTCTAAAGCCTTCCCCCAGGGCCCGAGAATGGCACTTTCTTCAATTTGGTTTAAGTGCTTTTGGTATCGAATTGCTACTGATGCTCATGCAGTCGATTGTTTATTTACCCAACATATCCGACAGCCAGTTATTAATTGCTAAAGCGTTCCTTTATGCGTTTATTGGCACAACCGCTATTTATATCTACACGATCAAGCCTGAAGCCAACCGATTTACTTGCATTCTCAATACCATACAACTCAGGTATTCAACGTCTTATCTTTTTGGTGTTATTCTGCTACTCACATTTCTCAGTATCGTCTATCAAAAACAAACTGAGCAATATGAAAATAACTTAATCAAAAATGAAACCGAACAACTCGTACTGATCGAAAAAGCACTCAGTTATCGTATTTCAGAAGCGGTATTAGATACACTGGAACTCGCATCTCAACCTGATTTTATTCGGCACCTACAAGGTCACAGAAACTCTTTAGAAGAGGTGCAGCTGGAATTTCAAAACTCTGTTCGTATAAAACAAAGCTATGACCAAATTCGTTTCATCGATTCTAATGGCCAAGAATCGGTTAGAATTAATAAAGCAGGAAATGCTGTAGAAGTTGTCCCTCCACAGAAATTACAAAACAAAAAAGACCGTTATTACGTCCCCCTAACAGGGAAACTAGACCACGGAAAAGTTTATATTTCCCCGCTGGATCTAAATATAGAGCATGGGAAAGTTGAAATTCCTCACAAACCTATCACTCGTATATCGACCCCTGTAAAAGACAATAACGATAACCTGCTGGGGTTAATTGTTATCAACCTTAATGCAAGCCACCTGATTCAACACTTAAAAGATGCCCAAAAACTCAGTAAGGGTAATATTATGATGCTTAATCACCAAGGCTATTGGTTGCATGATGATAACCCTGAACAGCTTTGGTCATTTATGTTTGAAGACAAGCCACAAGCTCGTATACAAGACCAGCTACCAGATCTTTGGCAGATAGCCAAAACGAACAGATCTGGCTACTTAGTTCGGAACGATGGATATTATGTTTTTCACAAAGTGCAGTTAAACCAATCTTCACGCATATATCTGTTTGAACAAGCTCCTTTCCTATGGCCTGAATGGACGTTAATAACGCATATACCACTTAATAAAGTCGCTCAGGGAAGCATGCTTAGGCTGCAACTTTTTGTCGTTTTCTGCATTCTCATTGCTTTAGTCACCGGCATCGGTACCTATCTATATACATTGTCACAATTAAAACGTAGCTATGCTGAAACCAAAGTTAAGCATATGGCAGAGCACGACCCATTAACGGGTTTATACAACCGCAGAAACCTAATGGAACAGCTTGAACGCGCTTTAGTCCACTCTAAGGTGACTCAGACTCAACTTGCAGTGCTCTATCTTGATTTAGATAATTTCAAACCGATCAATGATCGATTTGGGCACGAAGCAGGCGATGAGGTGCTGAAACAGGTCAGCAAGCGCTTATCTCAAATATTACGTAAAACAGACACCCTTGCTCGAATCGGCGGTGACGAGTTCGTCATTCTTATTCAAAACCCAGAAAGCCAGCAAAGACTACTCGAAATTGCCGAGAGAATAATATCAAGTTTCAATGATCCGATTCATATAGCTAATTTCAACTGCCAACTTGGTGTAAGTATTGGGATTGTTATTACGCGTGATAATAATGAAAGTAGAGATGAGCTATTAAAAGCAGCTGATTTGCTCATGCTAGAGGCCAAATCAAAAGGCAAGAATTGCTATAGTTTTTCCCATATTGAAGGACTCTGTGAACGACCAAATAAAGAACCAGAAACTGCTTAAGCCCTGCAGTTTCTGGCATTCACAATCTAAAGTTTATGCTCTTTCAAGCGCCATAAGTAGTACGCAGCCGGCAGCAAGACTAAGGTAAGCACAACCGCACTGACCATTCCTCCAATCATTGGTGCAGCAATTCGCTGCATAATCTCTGATCCGGTCCCATCACCATACATAATTGGTAATAAACCAGCGATCACAGTAGCAACTGTCATCATTACCGGGCGAACGCGCATGCCGGCACCATTTATTACCGCCGTTCTCAAATCATCGGGCGTTAAATTGCCTTTTTTCTGATCAAAAGTGGCCTGATAAGACTGGTTCAAGTAAACCAACATGATCACCCCTATCTCAACAGCAACTCCCGCTAACGCAATAAAGCCGACGCCCACAGCAACGGAGAAATTAAACTGATTAAGATACAGCATCCATATCCCACCAATTAAAGCTAAAGGTAGCGTTCCCATAATCAACGCAACCTCTGCAACCCGCCTAAAGCAGAGATATAGCAGAACAATAATAATGCCGATGGTTAATGGTATGACATAACTTAAACGCTCTTTTGCCCGAATTAAATACTCGTACTGCCCCGACCAATTAATGGAATAACCGGCAGGCAATATGACATTATCAGCAACGGCTTTCTGCGCATCTTTAACATATGAGCCCAGATCCTTTCCCTCTATGTCGACAAAGGTCCAGCCATTCGGGCGCGCATTTTCACTCTTAATACCAGGAGGCCCGTCATCAATTGTGATTGATGCCACATCAGCTAAGGCGATCCTTGCTCCCATCGGTGTCACTAGCGGCAGCTGGTGCAACCGTTCTACAGAGTCTCGATATTCCTGAGAGTAACGAACATTAATCGGGTAACGTTCTAAACCTTCAATCGTTTGAGATACATTCATCCCGCCAATTGCACTCATTACAACCGTTTGTATATCCGCAATATTTAAACCATAGCGCGCCGCCTTTTCTCTTTGGATATCGATATTAATATACCGACCACCGGCAACACGTTCTGAATAGACTGAAGCCGTCCCTTCCACATTGATAAGGACCGCTTCAAGCTGTTGGCCTATCTGTTGAATAACACCTAATTCAGGCCCCGCTACCTTTAAACCTACAGGGGTTTTAATCCCCGTCGCTAGCATATCGATACGCGTTTTAATCGGCATAACCCACGCATTTGTTAACCCTGGAAATTTCACTAAATTATCTAACTCTTTGGTAAGCTTTTTAGTTGTCATGCCCTCTCGCCACTGATCTTTAGGCTTTAAGGTAATAAAGGTTTCAATCATTGTAAGCGGCGCTGGATCTGTAGCCGTTTCTGCACGGCCTATTTTACCAAAAACCCTCTCGACCTCTGGGACCGAACGGATCAATTTATCCGTTTGCTGTAACAGCTCGCGCGCTTTACCTATCGATATACCAGGATAGGTCGTTGGCATGTACATCAAATCACCTTCGTCCAAAGGCGGAATGAATTCACTCCCGATTTTATCAAGCGGCCAAAAACCTAGTACGGTTATAAGCAACGCCCCCATTACCGTTGCTTTTGGCCAACTCAACACGCACCGAATAACAGGTAGATACAATGCTAATAAAAACCGATTAATTGGATTTTTATGTTCAGGTAATACCTTACCCCGAATACAGTAACCCATGAGTACAGGCACAAGGGTTACCGCCAACCCTGCCGCCGCAGCCATCGCATAAGTTTTGGTATAGGCTAAAGGCGAAAACATACGCCCCTCTTGCGCCTCAAGGGTAAAGACAGGCAGGAAGCTCATTGTAATAATCATCAAACTAAAAAAGAGCGCAGGTCCAACCTCAGCTGAAGCTCGTGCGATCACCTGCCAACGGTTTTGATCGGTTAACGGCGTCCTCTCTATATGCTTATGCACATTTTCGATCATCACAATAGCGCCATCCACCATCGCGCCAATAGCGATAGCAATCCCGCCTAAAGACATAATATTTGCATTAATGCCTTGGTAATACATCACAATAAAAGCAACTAAAATACCGATTGGAAGGCTAATAATAACCACCCAAGAGGAGCGAAAATGAAACAAAAACAATGCACAGACAACGATAACGACAAGAAACTCTTCTAGAAGCTTCTCAAATAAATTATCGACTGCGCTTTCGATTAAACCGGAGCGATCATATACAGTAATGACCTCTACCCCTTCGGGTAAACTACGCTTTAACTCTTCCAGCTTTCTTTTGACTCCCTCAATAGTCGTTTGAGCATTTTCACCAAAACGCATCACGACGATGCCCCCAACGACCTCCCCTTGCCCATCAAGCTCAGCAACTCCTCTGCGCATCTGCGGCCCGACGACCACATCCGCAACATCTTTCAATAATATAGGCGTGCCTTTCAATGTGGCCCCTAAGGGAATTGTCCTAATCGCTTCGACACCATCCAGATAACCTGAAGCACGAACCATATATTCCGCTTCCGCCAACTCAATCACTGAAGCACCGCTTTCCTGGTTAGCGCGTTTGATGGCACGATTGATGTGAGAAAGAGGAATATTGAATGCCCGTAGTCGATCAGGATCTACCCTGACTTGATACTGTTTAACCATTCCGCCAACAGGCGCAACTTCGGAAACCCCAGGGACGGTTTGTAACTCGTATTTTAAAAACCAATCTTGCAAACTACGTAACTGAGAAAGATCATGCTGTCCTGTACGATCAACAAGCGCATAAAGGTAGACCCAACCAACACCGGTAGCATCGGGGCCAAGCTGAGGTTTAGCATTCTCGGGTAGTTTAGACGCTACTTGGCTGAGGTACTCAAGAACACGACTCCTAGCCCAATACAGGTCGGTGTCTTCATCAAAGATCACATAGACATATGAGTCGCCAAAGAAAGAGAAACCACGTACCGTCTTTGCGCCTGGAACAGACAACATAGCGGTGGTTAAAGGATAAGTAACTTGATCTTCTACAACTTGGGGGGCTTGTCCTGGATAGCTTGTTTTAATAATCACTTGCACATCAGAAAGATCAGGAATGGCATCAATCGGCGTATTTTTAACCGCAAAAGCCCCCCAACCCACAATGATTAAAGTCGCAAGCAGAACAAAAAAACGATTATGAATAGACCAGTAAATTAAAGCCTTAATCATAATTCACCCCCAGGAATACTTCCCGGTGCTTTGGGACGAGACTGAATAAAATCGACCAGCTGCAGCTCCCCCATGTTGCGACCTTTCAACAACACCTGAACAGGACTTTTTTCAACCAATAAGGAGGGATCTAATGATTCAGAAATTGGTACCTCCATCACCATCGATGGCTGTTGCCACTCACGTATTGCCTGATGCCTAAGCACGACAAGCTGCTTTTCAAGATCAATTTCCTCTATCACTGCCTCAGTCCAAATCTCATCGATCACTCCCATGCTAGGAGGAGTCATTCTTAAGAAATCTGAGCTAATACTGGATTCTGAATCCAACAAAAATTGGGCGGAAGTAACAACGCGGTCCTCTGGATATAATCCATATAAAACAGCGGTTCTATCAGCAAAACGTGAGCCGAGCTCCACCCCTACTGATTTAAACTGCCCTTTACCCAAGGCAACAACCACCCTAGATTGAGTTCCGGTAATGATCACAGCACTGGAAGGAACACTAAGCATAGGCGTTGTCGGCTTGGTTCTTAATGCGAGGCGCGCAAACATATCGGGTTTTAGCAGTAGGTCGGGATTATCAAATTTTAAACGCACCTGAAGCGTACGCGTTTTTTGATTGAGTGCGGGATAAACATAATCAACCTGGCCTACCCAACGCTGCCCCGGTAGATAATCTAATGTCATTTCGACCTGATCCCCCACACTGACCAGATCCGCCTGACTCTCAAAAAACTCGGCGGTTACCCATACCTGATCGAGAGGTCCTAAGCTCATCAATTTGATCGCAGGTTTAATAAACATCCCTTGGCGAATATTCAGCTGGCTGATGTAACCGGAATTCAGTGCATAAACGGGTACATACTCAATAACGCTACGCTGCGCCTTTAACTGTTCGATGAACGCTGGAGAGACCCCTAGCGCTTTTAATTTATCTTGGCTAGCTTGACGTAAAAAACGATTACCACTTTTATTCGCTATCAAAAACTCTTCCTGTGCATTCAATAATTCAGGGGAATAAACGCGATAAAGCAATTGCCCTTTTTCAACATACTCGCCCTCTTCATGGACAGAAACGGATCCAACCCAACCTTCAATTCGCGAATGAACATCACTCATTCGCTCTTGATCAAAAGAAACATAACCTACCGTGTGCAACACTGATTGCAGTGGACTAAATAAAACCGGTTCAGTCCTCACACCTAGATTATTAACCACTTCGGGGTTAATACTTACTGTTCCAGGTGAATCACCTATCGCTAAATCAGCGGCGTATACCGGCACCAACTCCATCCCCATAGGGGAAAGACCTGGTTTATCTCGCTGATAATTCGCATCCATTGGCGCTACCCAGTACAAAGGCTTGTCGTCTTCCGCTGCAACTGCACCGCCTTTAGTTTCCACTTGCGCTAGAGCAAAATAATACCCGCCCGACAAACCCATCAATAAGGCGATAACCATTAAGATGTATCTATTCATTGCCTTAGTCTCCTATCCTAGATGGGGTAATAGTGCTCAACTGAGGATCTTTTCCTGCTAGCAAGTAATTAATACGTACAACGCTCATTGCCCGCTCATGCTCTAATGCTATTCTTTGTAACCTGCTTTCAAGCTCACTTATCGCAGCAATGGATACATCAATAAAACGCCCATCTGAAGAGGAATAAGCATCTAATGCAGCTAACCTTTTAGCCCTTAATTGCCGGAGATAGCCATGGCTATAAATTTTAATTCGTTGTTCAAAACCAAGCAGATTTGCCCATTCACTTTTTAGCTTTGCTTTTAAACTACGCGCTTGTAACAAACGCTTTTCCTTCGCGGCTTCGCGTTGATTGATCGCTGAGTTACGCTTAGCATCTTGGCGTTTTGCAGGAAAAATGGGGAGATCAAACGTCACTGCCACACTAAACAGATCAGAACGTTCCCGCCCCGTTTCCGAATCATCTCTATAACCATAATTAGCATCTAGCTTAAACCCTGGCTTATAGGCCTCTTCAGCAAGCGCAATATTCTGTTCTTTCATTTCAATCGTTTTATCCATTTCCTGTAGCTGCGGATGCATCAATAAAAAACGATTTAACATCACGTCATTGTCTATATCAGCACCCTTAAGTAATGGTTCGATAGTTGGGGTTTCCAGCGGCAATTGATCCAAGCCGGTTGTGATCGGCAACCACTCAGAGAGCACACTTTGTAAACGCGCATTTTGTTGCTGCAGCTGAACAATTCGATCATTTAATGTTGTTATTTGTAACTCGGCATCGAGTAATTCAAGATGCTTAGCACTGCCATGACGAAAGTTGGCACGAGCAAGCGACAGC
>Ga0193962_1000685_pt1 | contig 15673 bp, 11 predicted proteins | sample FB_5_MG_FD_140335 | JGI IMG/M metagenome (GOLD analysis project Ga0193962, IMG submission 140335) | Microbial mat bacterial communities from the Broadkill River, Lewes, Delaware, United States - FB_5_MG | ecosystem: Environmental > Aquatic > Freshwater > River > Microbial mats | place: USA... | reverse complement strand
GCACCAACAAGGTCGATATGCGAAGGAATAATAAACATATTATCCATCTCTGTTGGCATCACTACATCCTTAGCTTTAGATTCACCAATCAAACATTCGTAAATACTATTTTGAATAGTACGTAAATCGAAACCTAATCCCGATGTTGAATTAGCCTGAGGATCGGCATCAATTAACAATACCTTTTTATCTAAAGCAGCCAAACTAGCCGACAAATTAATAGCAGTTGTAGTCTTACCTACTCCACCCTTTTGATTCGCTAACGATATTACCTTTCCCATAGATTCAAGTTTTAAATTCTTATTCGATGGTCAAAAATAATATTAAATCATAATTAGTTATTAATTAGCGAGGAATTATGTAAACAATTACATTTCAGTTATCAACAATTTTTAAACATAACAACGCAAAAGTTATTAACAATCATACTTTGTAAGTTGATTTAATGCTATTTGCTACTTAAGAGACAATTCTTGACGGAGAATTTGTATTTTTTTATAAACAATTTGAGGCGTAAGCTTCGAAATACATTCAAGCGTATTAAATCGACACTCTCCCTTGCCAAAAACCGTACAAGGACGACATTTTAACTCCTCTTTTGGAATCTGTAATGAATAATCATCAGGCTGACCATAAGGAGAGAAACCTACCATAGGATGCGTTCCAAACCATAACGACAACACAGGAACACCAACCAATGACGCAATATGCATATTAGACGAATCCATGGTAATCATAATATCCATTTTCGAAATCAGAGCTATTTCCTGATAAAAGGATATTTTACCAGCCATATTATTAACATAATCAAAATGCGATGCCAGTACACCTAATTCTTCAACTTCCTCTTTTCCGCCACCAAATAGAAATACTTCAGTATTATCATTCTGCAACATCGAAATCAACTCTTTAATAGAATCAATTCCCCACATCTTTAATTTATGCTTAGCAAAAGGAGCAATACCTATTCGCATTTTCCCCGACGACTGAACCATCTCTGGCAAAATACTAACCTGATTGCAAGCTTCTGAATCTGGAATAATCCCTACCTCGCTATCACTAGAAAAGTTAATACCATAATTTTTAAAAACATTGGCATAACGCATCCACTGAGGCATTAAAGCTTTATTACTACAACCTTTTATAATTTGCTTTTTTAACCTACGATCTTTATCAACAGTAGCAATTTGTTTTCCCGATACTTTAAAAAAGAGAGATAATATTTTTGATCTTAATACATTATGCAAATCAACAACACCATCGAAATTATTTTCCGACGAGAGTTGCTTATACAACAAAAACAACCCTTTAACCCCTTTATGCAACCCTTTAAAATCGGGATGAACAAGATTTAAACGAGGTATCTCGTTAAAAAAAGGAGCGAAAAATTTAGGTGTCACAAGAGTAATTCTCAAAGCCGGATTCTGACGTAACACTCCACGAATAACAGGTACAGTAAGAGCAACATCGCCCATAGCCGAAAACCTAAATACTAACAAATGCATAATTTATAAGATAAAAAAACCTGCAAAAAGCAGGTTTTTGATTTTTAATATTTTTCGTACGATTTTTCCTCAATCAATCCTGAACCCGTCTTAATATTAATCTCTTTTTTAACATCAGAACGCTTATCGTTGGTCATATAAACCGATCGAGTTGTTTGAATGAACCCGTCACCGAAATTCTTCTCACGCTCATAATCACGACAGCGATCTTCAATATCCCACAACTGACAATTAATATCATACAGCTGCTTATAAAGAGTATCTTCCTTATCAATAATTTGCTTTACCGCTTCATTAAGAACCTCGTACTCTTTACGAAGATTAACAAGCTTAGCCTCATCCTTAATTCTTTCAAGCTTAATCTCAATAATTGTTAACTTATCAACAATCTCACCATTAGATACCTCAATCTTCATATTATAGTTATTTATTATTCTACAATTTAAAGTGTCAAATATACAAATTAAGAGCAATTAACACTAATAAGAAAACCCCCTAAAAGCCATAATTATCTTAAATTAAAGGGTGAATTCAACCACTAACAGCATATTTTTATAAAAAAGCAGCTCTTTATAACTATAATTTATGTAACTTTTATTTACAAAATAGAATAATTAATCAAAAACAAATATATGAGCAGAAGACAAGAAAAACCCACAAAAACCAGTAAAATCAAAGGATACAGAGCGTCACTCACACAAATAAAAAGACACAAAACACTAATTTCAACACATTTAAACCTCACGTATTAATATTTTATATAACTTGCACCCGAATTTAAAGCATATGAAACACTACAGATTCCATAATCTATTATCACTACTTAGTCGTTAGCAACGCCTAAATTATTGATACTCCAGTTTCACATTTCCAACGAAAACAATTTATTATGAGTAAATATTTATACTTTTTAAGTAGAATTATTAGTTTATTAGTACTTGTCGTCATTATTTTTAGTTGTCAGAAAAACGACCTTAACAAATCTGAGTTACCACAAAATGAGGAATTATCGAACTTAGATCTTATTCAGATTAAAGAAAGAGGAAAAATTGTAGCAGTAACCAGCTACAACTCTGTCAACTACTTTATGTACAAAGGCCTACCAATGGGCTATCAGTTTGAAATGCTAAAATTACTAGCAGAAGATCTTCACGTAAGCCTAGAAATAGTTGTTAATAACGACAACGAAGATACTTTTGCAAAGCTAAATAGTGGTGAATATGATATTATTGCCAATAATTTAACAATCACACCTTCACGACTTAAGCAAATTAGCTTCACCTCACCACTGACAAACACAAAACAGGTTTTAATCCAAAGAACCCAAGACGACAAGTCGGCATTACAAAACCACTTTATTAAAGAAATTAATGAACTAGAAGGAAAAACTATCTATGTTCAGCAAGGAACTGTTTTTGTTGAAACTCTTCAGGAGTTGTCAACCACTTTCAAGACTCCTATAACAATTATTGAGTTACCAGAAGAGCAAGAAGACATTATTAAACTCATATCGAAAGGAGAGATAAACTACACTGTTTGCGACGAAAATGTAGCACAAGTAAATCAAACTTACTACTCTAACATTGACATAAACATTTCGTTATCAAACGATCAACAAATTGCTTGGGGAGTTCGAAAAACATCAAGCCATTTATTAAATGCTATTAATAATTGGCTTTACGAATCGAAGAAAACAGGACAAACAAGGATTTTATACACTAAATACTTTAATAACAAGCGATCTAAAAACATCATCAATAGTGAATACTACACCTTAAGCAGTGGAAAAATATCTGTTTTTGATGAAATCATTAAACAAAAAAGCCAACTTTTAAACTGGGATTGGCGAATGGTTTCGTCGATGATATATCAAGAGTCACGATTTAATCCAGATGCAGAATCGTGGGTTGGAGCATACGGAATTATGCAACTTATGCCAAATACTGCTATATTATACGGAGTAGACAAAGAATCGTCAACCGACGAACAGATAACTGCAGGGATAAAACACCTTAGATATCTAGATAAAAAAATAACAAAGCTTGGAATTACTGATCAAGATCAGCGAATAAAATTTGTTCTAGCATCGTATAATGTAGGATTAGGACATATTCTTGACGCAAGAAGGCTAGCCGAAAAATATGGTAAAGATCCGAATGTATGGGACAACAATGTCGATTTTTTTATTCTAAACAAGTCGAAACCTCAATACTATAAAGATCCAATTGTTAGATACGGATATGCACGAGGAAGCGAAACATATAACTACGTTAAAGAAATTAACGATCGTTACGAACACTATAAAAATTTGGCCGATCTAAATTAAAGCCCTTCATTATCTCTTTCAATTCGGCAACAACCATAGCTGTAGCACCCCATATATGATTATCATAAACATCATAATATGGGGTGTTAAAGTTTATTTCTCCTATTTGCAATGTTTTCTCTTTAACAGAATTATCATCGAAAAGAGTTTTAAAATCAATCTCAATAACGTGATCAACCTCTCTTGTACTAATACAATAAACAGGCTGATAAGGCAAGAAAAAAACAACTGGCTGAACTAAAATATTACTTATTGGAATATAAAGTGGCGAAAGCGACGAAATAAATAATAAATCATCGGCTTTTATCCCAACCTCCTCTTGCGTTTCACGAATAGCTGTTTGAATTAAATTATTATCAACATAATCTAACTTTCCACCAGGAAAAGATATCTGAGCACTATGAGGACCATCGTATTTTGGGCGCTTTATAAAAACTGTATATAAAACTCCTTCCTTCTGAAAAATTATTATTGCAACACCTGCTTTCTTAACAAGAGTTTTCTTCTTCAAATTATTCATATAATCTCTTATCTCTGGCGACATAGAAAGTTGAGCTCGTTCACCAGGAAAAGGTCCTATAAACTGTTTTTTTAAATCCGAAAGAAAACTATCCATACAACTTTATAACTTTAAGAGAAACAAACGCCACAAAAAGTAAGATTTTGCAGCGTTTATTGAATATTTAAAGTTACAATTTTAGCTCATATTTTAAAGCTTACTTTCTAAAATTCTTTACAAATTCATCAACCTCTGGGACACCTCCCTGATAAACTAAATAACCATCGTAAGGCTCGCGAGGAGTAATTTCATCGGCCACAGGAGTTAACATGATACGTTTCACCTCTTCAATATCGTCGGTTTGACCAAGAGCCCAACCAAGTTTTATGAATGCTGTTTCGGGTAACATATTCCCAGCTGGAACAATTCCTTTTGACATTAAATCGCGACCAGTATCGTATACGAACATATTAACATATCCCCAAATAGTTTGCAATGTCATATAAATTGCAACCCCTTTTTCGGCAGCTCTTTCAATTGCTGGGTATAATAATTTATTAACATGACCTAATCCTGTGCCCACAATCACAATGCCTTTATAACCCTTATCTACCATAGCATCCAAAACATCGGGTTGCATTCCTGGATAATAATATAGCATTGATACTTTTGTATTAAAAACAGCATTCACCCTAACATTTTTATCCGACCGACGAGGCTTTCTATCTGTTTTAATTTTTGTTATACTATTACGACGAACAGTTGCTATAGGTGTATCACCAATAGTCCTAAATGTCGATCGGTACGATGAGTGCATTTTCCTAACTCGCGTTCCCGAATGCAAGAATCCATATTCGTCGGAAGTAGGACCAAACATACAAACCATAACTTCTGCGATATCCGATTTACTAGCTGTGTAAGCTGCATGAATAAGATTCATCGCCGCATCAGACGATGGTCTATCCGACGATCGCTGCGATCCAACCAAAACAATAGGGACAGGCGGGTCTTGAACCATAAAAGTTAACGCTGCTGCAGTATGATGAAGAGTATCGGTACCGTGTCCAATAATAATTCCATCTGTTCCTTTTTCAATCTCTTTCTCTATAGCTTTAGCAAGAATAATATACTGCTCAGGACCCATGTTCTCAGAAAAAACAGAAAATAATTTTTCTGTTTCAATATTACAAATATCGGCCAACTCGGGAACTGCACCATAAAGCTCACCTGGCGAAAAGGCAGGAATTACAGCACCTGTTCGATAATCAAGACGTGATGCTATTGTCCCCCCTGTTCCAAAAAGTTTAACATTTGGTTTATCACTAGAATAAGGAAAAGCTTTTTCGGGGATCTTATAATTTGCCTTTGAGTATCCTAACTCAACAATATCTGTAATAGTTTTAATGTTTATACCAATATTATAACCAGTAATAATTTTCAAAACAATATGCTGATCATCGTCGTTTTCGCTTCGAGGCAAAACTGTTCCCTCAAAAACACCACGTGTAGTTGTTACCTTAACTTTACCCCAAACCCGAAAATCATATTTCTCAAAAACTTCTAATGATTCGCCTTTATATCCTTGTGTATCGTCTGCTTGCATAACTTCTATTCTTGTGATGTTAATAATTCTGATAACTTACTTAACGAAATAGCTCCCAACGAATTTGGCTTAACCTGACCTATAAGCCAGTTAGTTAAACAATTCTGATCTATTTGGTTATTTATTGTTGAAGCAACATTTTCGGCATGCATAACAATTTCCGAAATAGAAAATTTATGCTCCAGCTTTACTAATATTGAATTTGCGACATAAATTAAATCGGTATTACACTCTCGAATTGCACAATTAATAACCTCTTTAATAAAGTCTATATTTAAATTATTAACACTTGCAAAGTCAAATAACTCGACAGTTTTACTAAAGTCAAACTCTTTATTAAAACCAGTTACTTTATGAAGTTTCTTTATTCTATGACCAAAAATACAGGAAATTTGTCGGTGAGTATATCCGTATTTAGTAAGATTATCGATTGTTTGATTTAGCCTGTTCCGCAATAAATAAAAATGTGTATCTATGGGCACTTCCCATTCAAACAACATATTTAATTGCGACCCAAGATTAAAAAAACAATTTTCTTTTAACTCGTCAATCCATTCGTTTTTCAAAGGAATAGGCACCGAATCGGTGTCTGGATACATTCTGTCTGCTCCTGGTAAAACTCTTTCGAACATTGTTGTACCGTTGGCAAAAGCTTTTCTTGTTTCATGAGGAATTTCATCAAAAGCCATCAAGCAACGCTCTTCAACAGTTTCTAATGCAGTAGCAATATCAGCCTCAGGACCCCAGATTATTATCTGAGCATCGTCTATATTAGCGTTTAAATCGAGCTTGATTTTCGAAAACAGATTAGGTGTTATTTCATTATGAATATCTTCTGATGATAAAATATTAGGTTTCTCGATACAAGCAATAACTTTTAATCTGTCAGAAATCTCATCAGAAAAATCTCTATAAGGTTGGGTAAAATGAGATAACACATGTTTAAAATGAGGTAAGTTTATTGCAACAACCTTATTAAATAATTGACCACAGTTCTTTGCAATATTCTCAATTTCTGAATAATTAGAAATGTCAATCTCACGATAAGACATTTTCCAATCGTCCTTATCAACGCGACTTTGCAATACTTTTTGAATATTCAAAAGAGCCCACTGTCTAAATGCCTCGTTATGCGATAACTTCGGAATCCATTTATTATGCGAAACCCCTTTAATCTCAATTCTTGTTCCACCAGCACAACTAACATTCACATCCTGGCGCCCAGCACCCATTCCATCTCTAGAATTACCAGATAGTCGGTTTATAAGTCTAATTTGCTGGGCTGCATCTTTAAGTTCCCAAGGTGTAAAAAGTTCAGGAGCAGTAACTGTCTCAATTAAAGGAACACCAAGCCTATCGGTCTTATAAACTCTGCTATGACCAATATCCGAAATCTCTCTACAAGAATCTTCTTCTATACTTAGTTGAATTAGATTAACTTTTTTATAACCCAAATCAATACTTCCATTTACACCAAGAATAGCAGTACGCTGAAATCCTGCAGGTATACTTCCATCTAAATATTGTTTTCGAGTAATATGAACCTCGCCAACAATATCGAAATTACAAATATGTGAAATCTCCAAAGCTTTTTGCAGAGCCTCTCTGTTAATAGGGAAAGGAGGTGTATCGTCAATATCGTAAGTACAGGCCGTAGATTTATTTATTCTATATGTAATCTCCTTTTTTGTTTTAAACTCCATAAGAGCTGTACCGTCGTAAACTCCCATTTCGCTAAGCGTTGGGCGCATATGTCGAATAATTTCGGCGTGATAATCGTTACTGGCTTGTAAGATACACGAAGGACATCGACAAAAAAGTTTCTCACTAGTGTTTAACTGCTGATGAACTTCTAATCCAGACATAAATCCTATCCGCTTATAGTCGGCATAAGAAGCATCATTTAACGCAACATATCCTATTTGTTGTCGAGTTTTTAGATAATTCAGGTTTTTAATTTCTTTGGGTTGCATATACTTGGTTTTAATTTACAGGGTATACTTAAAAAAATCATTCAATTAAAAGACTGCCAAAAAAGCTAAAACTCATAGTTCATAAGACAAAGCTAACAGACAAACAAAATTGATTATGATTAATTTTCAGCGTTTTAATTTATATTTATTTTGCGTTATTACCAAAAATGAGAGTATCAAATTATTAGCATAAAAAAAGGGATACCAAATGGCATCCCTTAAAAATTATCTATTCCTTATATTACAACTCTGCAATTATCTTATCTAACCAAATAATCTGTTCATCGGGAGTCATATATGTATTATCTAAAACAATAGCATCATCAGCTTTTCGCAAAGGACTAATTTCACGATTCTGATCTTGATAATCACGAGAAACAATATTCTCTTCTATCTCATCATAATTAACATCATCCCCTTTAGCAATAAGTTCGTCGTATCTACGCTGCGCTCTTACCTTTGGGTCGGCTGTCATAAAAATCTTTAACTCGGCATTAGGAAAAACGGCTGTACCAATATCTCTACCATCCATCACTATTCCTTTATCTTCACCAAATTTTTGTTGCATCTCAACAAGCTTTTCTCTAACATCACCATTAGCGCTAACTAAACTTACTGACTGCGAAATCTCTATTGTACGAATCTCTTTCTCTACATTAACATCGTTAATAAAAGTATACTGATTACCATCAATTATCTTAAAATCAATCTTAACATCATTTAGCAAATCGCCAAGAATATTAGTATTGATAGAATTTTTATTAACAGCATTATGTTTTAAGCATAAATATGTAACTGCTCTGTACATAGCACCACTATCGATATACTTATAATTAAAACGCTTGGCGATAGTTTTTGCAAAAGTACTTTTACCACACGACGAAAAACCATCTAATGCTATTATTATTTTATGATCGGATAAATTCATTTATAAACTGTTTTAAAAAAAAGGAAAGCAAAGTTAATATATTAATGCTATTTGACTAGTGTTTTTTACAATATGGTTTTACTCGAATTTTATTGAATCAACAGGACTAATATTTGCAATTACAAAAGAAGTAAACAACAACACAATAAAGGTAATTGCAACTGTAGCTATGTTTAAATGAATAATATCGACAATATCAATTTTTATTGGAACAGCACTTAAAAAATAAGACTCTGCATTTAGCTTAAAAAGCTTAAAATATTTTTGACTAAAACTAACCAATAAACCTATTACATTTCCCCATAACAAACCGCGCATCAAAATAAAACCTCCTTGATAGAGAAATATTTTACGAACATTAAGATTATTTGCTCCCAATGCTTTAAGTATTCCAATCATATTTGTGCGCTCCAAAATGATAATTAACAATCCCGAAATCATATTAAAACAGGCCACCACAATCATAATTCCTAGAATGAAAGCCACGTTCATATCCTGAAAATTTAACCAATCAAAAATACCAGCTTTCACATCAACAAGACCTTGAACTCTCAGCGGCTCAGTTTCTTCATTAAAATTAAGAGCAACAATATTTTGAATATCATCAGTTGTCTCTTCAAGTTTTGAAATATCATTAACTTTAATTTCGTATCCACCTACTTGACCATTTTCCCAACCATTTAATCGCTGAATATTTTTTATATCACCAATAATAAATGAGTTGTCATATTCTGGAAAATCGGTTTTAAATAATCCGCAAATAGTAAATTTTCGGGATCGAGGAGGATCCTGAACAAAATACATATAAAACTCATCACCAATTTTGAGAAGAAGTTTATTTGCAATAGATTCGGAAATAGCAACTTTATAACTCCTCTCAACGGAATTAATCAGAGGAAGAGAACCTTGAGTAATATATTTCGAAAAATCGGAGTAGTTATAATCACATCCTATACCCTTTATAACAGCTCCTTGAATCTGATCGCCACTTTTAATTACACCAGCCTTTGTGGCAAATGATTGCACATATTTTACATTATTAACATTTCGAATATCATTTAAATATGATACAGGATGATTAACAGGAGACGATTCGAATGAGCGATTGGGGTCGTACTTTACAAGCTGAATATGCGACTCAAAATCGAATATCTTACTACTTATCTCCGACTTAAATCCTGTCATTACAGATATTGCTAATATCATAACAATTAGACTTAAAGCAACACCTATTACTGCTATTTTAACAATTGGTCGGGTAAGAGTTTTATCTTTCTTATTTTTAAAGAAAATTTTCCTAGCTATATATAGTTCTGTATTCAAGGCTTTTGTTATTTTTGACTACAAATGTAACAAATTAAAGGCTAGTAAAACTCCATTATTAAATGAGAAGCATACATATAATTATCTATTTCTTTATTACTATAACTATAGCATCGTGTCAAACCAATAGTTCAAAAAAAACCGATATTCTTCCAGGTATTCACAACATTAATAACTTCAAAAACAAACTAAAATATAAAAACATTGCTGTTGTTGCTAACCACTCTGCAATAATAAACAATGTACATTTAGTTGACACATTAATATCGCTTGGGATAAATGTTAAAACAATTTTTTCGCCAGAACATGGATTTAGAGGTAATAAAGACGCTGGTGCAGCAATAAACAATGATGTGGATAATAAGACTGGTCTTAAAGTTATATCGCTATATGGCAAAAACAAAAAACCACAAAACAGCGATCTGCAAGATATAGATATTATTATTTTTGATATACAGGATGTAGGGGTTAGATTTTACACTTATCTATCAACAATGCATTATATTATGGAGGCCGCTGCCGAAAACAATATTAAAGTTATTGTTTTAGACAGACCAAACCCAAATGGTTTTTATGTTGACGGCCCTGTTTTAGATACTACTCAAAAGTCGTTTGTAGGAATGCACCCTATTCCAATTGTTCACGGAATGACCTTAGGCGAATTGGCACAAATGATTAATGGAGAAAAATGGTTAAAAAATGGTATTCGATGCGACATTGAAATTGTGAAATGCGAAAACTATTCGCATAATGATTTGTATCAACTACCAATAAAACCATCACCCAATCTACCAAATATGACATCAATATATCTATATCCTTCGCTAGCTTTGTTCGAAGGAACAGTTATGAGCGTTGGGCGGGGAACTCAAATGCCTTTTCAAATTTATGGCCATCCAAATAATAAAAGCAAGTTCTCTTTTACTCCAATAAGTACTCCTGGAGCAAGTAATAATCCAAAATATAAGGGAACAATTTGTTATGGAGAGGATTTAAGAAATTTTGATATTAACACTTTTAAAAATAAACCAGAGTTATCATTAAAATATATTATAGAAACATACAACAACATAAATTCAAAAGATATTTTTTTTAATAACTTCTTCTACAACCTATCAGGAAATAAAAAATTAAAAAATCAAATTATTAATAATATAAGCGAAAAAGATATTAAACTATCGTGGGAAAAAGAGCTCAAACAGTTCAAAGAGAAACGAAAAAAATACCTTTTATACCCTGACTTTGAATGATTATGAGCAACTTTTTTTATGACAGACAAACTCTGTACGAACTACAAATATTTTCGGAAGACGGAAACGGATCGTCATCAATATTTAACCTATACAACCATGTTTCAACGGAAGGAGGAAAAGATAAATTAACCCATTTTTTCAGAAAACCCCTCAACAAATTAACTGAAATAGAGGAGCGACAAGAAGTTATTAAGTATTTCATTAATACCCTTTCTAAAGTAGAATTCCCTGTTATTCAAAACCAAATGGATGCTATTGAGATTTATTACTATTCAAAATCACCAGTAATAATTGCCTCAAAAGGTATTTTCTCTATATTGGAAAGCCTTTATATTAGAACATTAAAATCTAAATCTTACTTCTCTATATATAAAGGAGGCGTACAAGCAAATCTTATATTCCTAGGAAAAATCAAGTTGCTTTGCTCTCAGATATTAAGAGAAGATACTCCCGAAAAACTTAAATCTGTAATTAACATTTTATACAATTTTTTAGAAACAAAGGAAATTAGCGAAGCAATAAAACAGATTGAAGAGAAACAAGAACCTTCATTTGTTTCGTTACTTAAGCTAGATAAGCTATTTAGAGATGATAAAAAGGATGAATACACAGTTTTTATGGATTCTGTTTACGAACTCGACCTCTATTTTTCGCTCTCAAAAGCCATAACAAAAAATAAATTTACATTCCCAATATTCAATAACATAACTAACGGAATTAAAATAAAAGGCCTATACCACCCATTTATTACTAAACCTATTACCAACAATTTTGAATTTGAGCCAAACAAAAATTTTGTTTTTTTAACGGGTCCAAACATGGCAGGTAAGACAACCATTTTAAAATCGTTAGGTGTTTCATTATATCTAGCTCATTTAGGTGTAGGTGTACCGTGTGAAGAAATGAACCTTAATGTTTTTAACGGATTGTACACTAGCTTAAACACCGAAGACAATTTAACAAAAGGATACTCTTACTTTTATTCAGAAGTTTTACGTGTAAAAAACATTGCAAAGAGTCTGCACAAAAGCAATAAAATGCTAATTATTTTCGACGAACTCTTTAAAGGTACAAATGTTAAAGACGCATTCGATGGATCGCTATTGGTTGTCGACGGCCTTACAAATTGGAATAACAATTTCTTTATTCTTTCATCGCATCTACTTGAACTTGGACGTGAATTAATGAAATACCCAATGGTTCAGTTTCAACATTTTTCGTGTTCGGTGGATAATAACAAACCTGTATTTACATACAAATTAGAACAAGGCTTATCAGACGAAAGAATTGGTCTGTTAATTATTAAGAACGAAGGCATTCCTGAATTATTAAAAAAACAATAACTACTGAGACTGAAAAATATAATATTAAAGAAATCTTTCAAAACCCTACAAATCCAAAATCAATTCTTTTTTTATTCTATTTTTGTTGACACAATTGTAACAATAAATATATGCAAGTCGAGATAGATTCAAAATCGGGATTTTGTTTTGGTGTAGTTTATGCCATAGAAAAAGCAGAACAAGAGCTAACAGAAAATGCTACTCTCTATTGTCTTGGCGATATAGTTCACAACTCGGTTGAAGTTAAAAGACTTCAAAATAAAGGACTAATAACAATCGATCACGAACAATTCAAAAAATTAAAGAACTGCAAAGTTCTTATTCGTGCTCATGGCGAGCCACCAGAGACATACAAAATTGCTTTACAAAACAATATCACATTGATAGATGCCTCGTGTCCAGTTGTTTTAAAACTTCAAAATAATATTCGAAATGGATATCAGGAAGTTACTAAAATTAACGGACAACTAGTTATTTATGGAAAAAAAGGACATGCCGAGGTTAATGGTTTAGTAGGGCAAACAGGCAATAATGTTACTGTTGTTGAAAACGAAGACGATCTGGATAAACTAGATTATGCAAAGCCTATTACAATATATTCGCAAACAACTAAAAGTATTGAAGGATACAAAAAAATTCAGAGTATTATTAAAGAGCGAATGCAAGTAGCCTTGGGTATAGACGATATTCCTTTTTCTACTAACGACACTATTTGCCGGCAGGTTTCGCACAGATACCCTGCCATTAAAGAATTTGCTGCAAAGCACGATTTAGTTTTGTTTGTTAGTGGAAGAAAAAGCTCTAATGGTAAGGTGCTGTTTAAATCGTGTACAGACTCAAACAGTAATTCGAAATTTATTACCGACATTGACGATATAAAATTAGAGTGGTTTTCCTCGCAAATAAAATCGGTAGGTGTATGTGGAGCTACTTCTACTCCACGTTGGCTAATGGAAAAAATCGCAAAATTTATTGAGAAAATATAATTAATTACAATGACCCAAAGCAGTGTAAATTATGTAGATGTAATATTACCTTTAGCAGTAAATCAAACATTTACATACTCTATTCCCCAAACATTTTCGAACAAAAACCTTATAAACCAAAGAGTAATAGTTCAGTTTGGAGCACGCAAACTTTACACTGGAATAGTTTGGAATCAGCACAATAACAAACCTGATTATGCAGTAAAACCAATTATTGATGTAGTAGACGATTTCCCTATAATTAACCAATCGCAAAAGAAATTCTGGAGTTGGTTATCGTCATATTATATGTGTTCGCTAGGCGAAATTTATAAGGCAGGAATTCCTTCGGGACTAAAGCTCGAGAGTGCCACTTTTGTATCGTTAACAGATACCGAATATTCTATAGCAAACCTTTCGCAAAGCGAACGAGATGTTTACAATTTGCTTCTAACAAATAGAAAATATTCTGTAGACGAAATTCAAAAAGCAATAGGAAAAAGCAACATTTTTAAAACTATAAAACAATTATCGGACAAGGGAATTATATCAACATTCGAAAAGGTTAATAATAGCATTGCGCCAAAACGAATTTCGGTTTTATCTGTTAACAACGAATTTATTAACAATTCTCCATCGGATATTATAGATGTATTATTAAACCGATCGAAAAAACAAAAAGAGGTATTTGAATATATTATATATCTGTTTGATCAGGAAAATATTGAATCGTGCGAAACAAGCCGTATAATATTCGACACAAAATGCACTAGTTCAATTATTAATTCTTTACAAGAGAAAAATCTTATTATTATTGACAAGGTAGATCCTTTAGATTATTACAAGAAAAATGAAGATCATGCTTTAAAACCTTTATCGATAATACAGCAACAAAGCAAAGAAGAAATAACGGAAGCTTTCAAAAAAAATCAACCAGTATTATTGCATGGGGTAACAGGAAGTGGAAAAACAGAAATATATATATCACTTATAAATAAAGCTTTAGAAAAAGGCAAACAAGTGTTGTACTTATTACCCGAAATTGCTTTAACAACTCAAATAATATCGAGATTAAAAACAGCCTTTGGCGATAAGGTAGGTGTATTTCACTCGCGATATTCCGATCGCGAACGAGCTAACTTATATCTACAACAACAGACAGGAGATAAAGCTTTTCCAATAATTGTTGGAGCTCGATCGGCAGTATTTCTACCTTTCACAAATTTAGGATTGGTAATTATTGACGAAGAACACGAACAATCGTTTAAACAGATGGACCCTGCTCCACGATACAATGGACGCGATGCTTCAATAGTTTTGGGTTCGTTTTACAATGCCAATATTTTATTGGGATCGGCAACGCCATCGATAGAGTCGTACTACAATGCAAAATCGGGCAAATACGCATTAGTAAATCTTTTACAGCGACACAACGATATAAAAATGCCAGACATACATCTTGTAAATACACGTGATGCGCGTCGCAAAAAACAGATGTTCTCTTTCTTCTCAAAACCTCTTTTTGAGGCTATTGAAAAAGCAATCGAAAATAAAGAACAGATAATTCTATTCCAAAACCGACGAGGCTTTAGTCCTTATGTAGAGTGTCCGCTATGCGCAAAAGTTCCCGAGTGCCCATCGTGTAGCGTTAGCTTAACTTATCACAAAAGCTTTAATAATTTAACGTGTCATTACTGCGGGTACTCAGTAAATCTGATGAGTAAGTGTCCATCGTGTCACAGTGGAATATTAGAGACACGTGGTTTTGGTACCGAAAAGATAGAAGATGAACTATCGATATACATGCCTAATGCCAGAGTAGAGCGCATGGACTTAGATAATACTAGACGTAAAAATGCATTCGAAAATATTATAGATAAGTTTAAATCGGGAGAGGTAGATATTTTAGTGGGAACACAAATGGTAACAAAGGGACTTGATTTTGATAATGTTTC
>Ga0193962_1000684_pt1 | contig 15673 bp, 13 predicted proteins | sample FB_5_MG_FD_140335 | JGI IMG/M metagenome (GOLD analysis project Ga0193962, IMG submission 140335) | Microbial mat bacterial communities from the Broadkill River, Lewes, Delaware, United States - FB_5_MG | ecosystem: Environmental > Aquatic > Freshwater > River > Microbial mats | place: USA... | reverse complement strand
GGATTCTGCCAAAATCATTACCGCGTTAATTCTTAAACACAATGTTGAATTGATCTCGATTGGTAATGGTACGGGTAGCCGCGAAACCGACAAGTTTGTCGGCGATATGATCAAATCAAACCCAGCATTGAAAAAAGTTCAGAAGATCATGGTGAACGAAGCTGGCGCTTCTATTTATTCGGCTTCTGAACTTGCGGCAAAAGAATTCCCAAATTTAGACGTAACCATTCGTGGAGCGGTTTCGATTGCTCGTCGCTTACAAGATCCTTTGGCCGAGCTAGTGAAAATTGAACCTAAATCGATCGGTGTAGGTCAATATCAGCACGACGTAAACCAAAGCCAATTAGCACGTGCCTTGGATGCCACGGTAGAAGACTGTGTAAACTCAGTCGGTGTGGATTTGAACATGGCTTCCGTTCCTTTATTGACCCGCGTATCGGGTTTGAATACAACGATCGCCAATAACATCGTCAATTATCGCGATGAACACGGTGCGTTTGCTTCGCGTAAAGAATTAAAGAAAGTACCACGTTTAGGGGAGAAAACTTTCGAACAAGCGGCAGGTTTTTTACGCATTCATAATGCTGAAAACCCACTCGATGCCAGCTCCGTTCACCCTGAAGCGTATGGCGTCGTAAAAGAAATTGCTAAGCAATCAGCCCGTGATATTAAGAGCCTGATCGGTGATGGTTCTTTCTTGAAAGCGGTTAACGCCGCTCAGTATGCGACAGAATCGGTCGGTGAAATTACCATCAAAGACATTCTGACTGAATTAGAAAAACCGGGCCGTGATCCTCGCCCTGAATTCAAATTCGCGACCTTCTTAGACGGCGTAGAAGAAATCAAAGACTTGCGTTTAAACATGGTATTGGAAGGCGTTATTACCAACGTAACTAACTTCGGCGCCTTCGTTGATGTTGGCGTTCACCAAGATGGTTTGGTTCATATATCCGCGATGTCAGATACCTTTATTAAAGACCCTCGCGAAGTCGTTAAAGCCGGCGACATTGTGAAAGTAAAAGTGATGGAAGTTGATGCTGCGCGTAAGCGAATTGCTCTTTCAATGCGTATGTCCGACGATGCAAATGAACAGGCTAATGCAAAAACACCTGGAGAACGTCAGAATCGCAACAACCGCAATCAAACAACCAAAACCAGCTTTGGCCCTGGCGCTTCCAATGGTGGCAGCAATAAAGACGGCGGCCAAAACCAAGCTCAAGGTGCGATGGCCAATGCTTTAGCCGCGGCTTTTAATAAGAAAAAATAAACCCTGAGCTTACAATTAATCACTGTGGTATGGATTATCTCCCCATTTACCTTGTCCATGGCACAGTGATTACCACATACCGTACTTACCGTATTCTTATCATTGCCCTATAATGCAATCAACTTTACGGCTCAAACATTGAGGCACTCTTTGGCTAATCCAATTTATAGCAATCTATTATCGTCACTTCGTAGTCAGAACCAATTATCATTATTGGGCCGAATTCAGCGTGGTATTGAAAAAGAAGGGTTGCGTTGCGAGCCTGATGGCCATTTAAGCCAAAGCCCACATCCACAAGCTTTGGGCTCTGCTTTAACTCATCCAAGCATTACCACCGATTACTCAGAATCTTTACTTGAGTTCATCACACCTGTTTTTGATAATGCCAAAGATACCCTTGGCTTTATGCACAACTTGCATCAATACACTTATCAAAACATGGGTAATGAATTGATTTGGCCTGCTTCTATGCCGTGCATCATTGATGGCGAGATGAGCATTCCGATTGCCCAATATGGCTATTCTAATATTGGCCAATTAAAGCATGCTTACCGTCATGGTTTATGGCACCGCTATGGCCGAACCATGCAAGCCATTGCCGGCATTCATTACAACTTCTCTATGCCTAAAGAGCTGTGGCCACTGCTGTATCAACAAGAACACACTGCGCACGCTAATGATGATCAGTTAAAAGATTTTATTTCAGCAAAATACTTTGGCCTTATTCGCAACTTTCGCCGTAATTCTTGGTTATTACACTATTTGTTTGGCGCTTCACCAGCGATCTGCGGCTCTTTCTTAGAAGGAGAGCAGCACGACCTAGAAACGTTCAAAGAGCATACTCTTTACCTTCCTTATGCGACCTCTTTACGCATGAGTGACCTTGGCTATCAAAACAATGCCCAAGCTGAACTCATTGTCTGCTATAACAGCATTGAGAATTATGTAGAAACGCTATCAGAAGCCATTACTCAGCCAGTAGCGGCCTACGAAGAAATTGGTATGCAAGAAGAAGGCGGCCAATATAAGCAGCTCAATACCAGCTTACTGCAGATTGAAAACGAGTATTACAGCGACATTCGCCCTAAGCGCATTGGCAATGGTGATGAAAAGCCATTACAAGCTTTGGCTAATCACGGGGTGGAATACATCGAAGTACGCTGCACTGATATTAATCCCTTTTTAACGCTCGGCATGGATGAAACCCACATCCATTTCTTAGATTTATTCTTAACCCATTGTTTATTTATCGATAGTCCAAAAATTGATAACGAAGAATTCAAAGCCATTAAAGAAAATCAGCACAACGCAGTAATGTGTGGTCGTGATCCTGAGTTAATGCTGAATAAACAGGGTAAAAAAATCGGGTTACGTCAATGGGGTAATGATCTACTAGCCGAACTAACAACCTTAGCAACGTCTATGGATGAAGCGGCTGGCAATCGCCAATATACTGATGCATTAGCAAAGCAACAAGCGAAACTGGATGACGATTCACTTACGCCTTCCGCACAATATCTATCAAGAATGAAAGAAGAGGATTTAGAGTTCTCTCAACTCACCCTAGCGTTAGCGAAAGAGCGAGCGGCTGAATTTCAACAACCTCTCGATGATATTTTGAATAAAGAAATGCAGCAACAAGCACAGCAGAGTTTATTGCAACAAGCTGAAATTGAAGCAGGAGATCAAATTGATTTTCCAAGTTTCTTGAAGCAATATCTTACGCGTTAAGTCCTTAACAATATACGCTGAGTAACAACCAAAAGGGCTATCGATTGATAGCCCTTTTGGTTTCTAAAATATAAAAATACATGACGGTAGGCTGTCTATTAATTTTGCACGACAAAGTTTTCAAAATAAAGATCATCAACCATCGGTTCACCTTCTAGCTCTGTCATTAACGCTCTAACTTCATCCAATGCAACTTTTCGTAAAGTTTCTCGCCCTGCGCTCGAATTTACGATATCACCATCTTGGGCCGTTAACAGAAATACGAGATTATTTCTAATATAAGGACGATGACTAGTAACAGCACCCGCCGCTGAAGCACCGTTTACTTTCAGTGCAATTTCGGTGCGTAAATATTTCATTCTTCCTGTATTGCCATAATTAACCACAAAAGCAGGTGTTAAATGGATATACTTAATTTCACTAACTTCCGCTGCGTGAGTGACGTTGGTAAAAGAAAAAACGATTAATCCTGCCAACGGCAGAAGAAATTTGAACATATTGCATACTCCTAGCTCTAATTAGGCATCATTTGATATCTAAAAATATTCGATATTTATAGAATAGAACAGTATTAACAATCAGAAAGAAGAAAGGACAAAGAATGCGCATTAACCTTAAAATGCTTTGCCTAATCGGCTTCATAACCTGTATCGCGCTATTGGTAAGCGCCTATTACTTTCAATTTGCCTTAGAAATGGATCCCTGCCCTTTGTGTATCATGCAACGCGTAGCAACATTAATGGTTGCGATAGGCTGTTTGGCGGGATTTTTTGTTATTGAAAAACCCATCGGATTGCTCATTGTTTCTATTTATACCCTGCTCTCTTCTTTCTTCGGAATCTATTTAGCCCACCATCACAACTGGCTGCAAAATCTGCCAGCAGATCAGGTGCCTTCTTGTGGCCCAAGCTTAGAATACATGCTGGATGCTTTTCCTATGATGGAAATCATTACCGTATTATTACGCGGCAATGGTAATTGTGCTGATGTATCTTGGAGTTTCGCAGGACTATCAATGCCTGGTTGGCTGCTTGTTTTCTTTATCGGTTTTGCACTTGCATCAACTTATGGCATTTACACCGCGTTAAAAGCACGCTCATAAGTCGATTTTTTAATGACTCAGGAAATTGGCTGAGCCAATACATGGCCCAGCCTTGCTATCAGCCCATCATGCATAAATATGTCAGTTTGCAAGCAAAAAAAAGAAAAAACTTGCTTGCAACTAGACGACTAGCCTGACTATATTGGGGTTATCAGAATCAAGAAGAATAAGGAATTGGGGTATGTTAGAAGGTTGCAAAACAGCACAAGAACGTTGGGGTGGAGTACATAAACTCATTGACGGCTGGCTGAATGAACGCCAAGACGTTATTGTACTTTTCTGCGGTATTAATACCTTAAAGCCTTTCTCACCACGAGAGACGCCTGTATCGATTAAAATCCAAGCCTTTTGCCAGATACTGATGGACTATTGCTCTGCTGGCCATTTCGAAATTTATCAGCAGTTATTGGAAGAAGCCAAGCAGTTCGATGATGGTGGAATTGAACTTGCGAATCGAGCTTACCCAGTATTAGAAGAAATGACTCAGCAATGTGTCGACTTCAATGATAAATATGACACAGCAGAACATTGCCTAGAAAAAATTACTGATCTAAGCAAAGACTTATCAGACCTTGGTGAAATGCTCAGTGAACGCTTCGACCTTGAAGATCAACTGATTGAAAAATTGCATAACGTTCATCGAGGCCTTGTCGTAAGCTAATGACAAAATACCATTAGCCAGCGCCTAGATTTGAACTAAACTGACTTCATACACGACCATTTTTCAGGGATGGCTATGAAGTCAGCACCACTACAACTAATAGTATCTTCAATAATCTGCAGCAGCGTATTACTTACCGCATGTGATAGCAGCAAAAAACCCGAAAGCTTTGACGACCTCACTAGCCAAGGCGCTTATTCCCTTTGCATCAACCATAACGCAAGCTATGCCTTTGCTGGTTCAATACATCACGGTGGCAGCCTGTGGCGCTTGCAACCTTTGGATCGCCTTTATAATTGGAATCACCAAGCAGAAAAAAATAGCAATATCGTCAGCTGTGACTTCTCACCCGAAGGGGATTTTGTGGCGACTACCGATAATCGCAGCATCGCATTATGGGAAACAAAAACAGGTGAAGCTATTTGGCTATGGACAACACCAGGAGATATTCACGACATCAGTTTAAATGCTAATGGCCAATATGCCTTACTTGCAATGGCCGACTACACTGCGACGTTATTTGATATTAAAAATGGTGGCATAAAACGCATATTAAGGCACGACGGAATTGTTTCTGACGTCAGCATTGATCAACAAGGCAAACTGGCGGCCAGCGCCAGTGATGATTTGACCGCTCGAATATGGGACTTAAGCAACGGACAAGAATTACAACGCTTAGAACATAATAATCAAGTGCGTCGTGCTGAAATTTCTCCTGATGGGCGCTTTGTTTTCACCTCGGCTTTAGGCGACCCAGGGCGGATATGGAACAGCGATACTGGCGAAGTTATCAAAGAGTTTCCGATTAAAAGCGGTTTTTACAGCAGTGCACGTTTTAGCGAAAATGGCTCAATGCTATTAACCGGAACCAGTTCGGGTAAAATCCAACTATGGCAAAGTGAAAGCGCTGTTCTTAAAAAAACTTGGCAGGCCATTCCTAGAAATGAATGGATAAGCAGTGCAGTACTGATTGAGGATGTTGCCTTTGCTAAAGAAGGCTATGTCGCGAGCGGCTCGAATGGGCGAATTTTTCGTCTTAAATAATTCGCCGCTATTCAAATTTCACCTTCAGACTTAATCGAATCAACGATTTCGAATAGTGCGGTCTATTGCCTTTTTTCTATCATCCATAACTTGCTGCAAATTATTAGCATCTTCCAGCATTTCTGAGACTTTATCTAAAGGAACGGTCATTGGAAGAGGAAACGAATCTGTTTTTTGCTTTGCTTCAACCTTCTTACTTGGCTTCGTTTCTTCGGTCTCTTTTTCAATACGCAATCCCTGAATCAAATTGGTATTCGTATTGACGGTGACCGTTTCGATGTTCTGGCCTTCTTGAGGTTGATCAGAATAATGCCAAGTGCCATCCTCACTCTGCCACTTATAAAACGACTGACTACTGTTCACATTCGATGGGCTACTCGTGTCTGTTGAGTCAGCCGAAAAAATATCTAACGGTGACGCTAAAAAAGGAGTCCCGTCTGGCTTTTTCATCAGCATAGGTCCCGCAAACGCAATCGCAACTAAAACCAACATTATAAAAATAGGGCGCTTCATCCATGATTTCCTTTTGTATTACAAACTCAGGTCATTATAGCCTATGCTTAATCTAAAGAAGAAACAGAGATTGGTTAATAGTTTAATGGACGATAGCATCGTGAGTCACAAGCAGGAAGTTACGCATCAGCCTAATGCTCGAATTGTTAGCCAAATGCAGCCTATTCGCGTGCTTGTTGCTAACGCAAAAGGAGGCTGCGGGAAAACAACCATGGCAACCAATATCGCCAGTTACTTCTCTACTCAAGGAGAAGCAACAGCAATCATTGATTACGACCCACAAGGATCAAGTATCGACTGGCTATCTGCTCGAGATCCTCACTTAGCAAAAATTATTGGCGTAGCGGCCTATCAAAGTCATAATCCAAATTCGACCCGTAGCTATACTTTGCGAGTTCCATCAAATACGTCACGAATTGTATTGGATACGCCAGCTGGGTTAAGTGGGCATATTTTGTCGGATATGATCAAAGCCTCCGACTTGATTGTGATTCCTGTAATTCCTTCGGCAATTGATATTCGAGCCGCAACGGGTTTTATTCGTGATGTATTATTAAGCCAAGCATTCCGTGCAAACAAAAAACCCATTGCCGTTGTTGCCAATCGCGTGAAAAAAAATACCCTTGTCTATCAAAAACTTGAGCGCTTCCTTAATAGTCTTAACATTCCTTTTATTACCTCTTTTAGAGATACGCAAAACTACGTAAGAGCTTCTGAACACGGACTAGGATTGGCTGACTTTAGCCAGAGAGATGTTAAAGACAAACTCGAATGGAAACCAATGCTAGAATGGATTGAGCAACAAATCCGCTCAAAACAGAAAAAATAAAATTTTTTTTGCCTAAAAAGTAATTTATATTCTATTTCTCACCTAAAATTAATGAATAGTAATGTGCTTCTAAGTATAATTACGCAGTCTATTTTATGTCAGTCCTCGAGGAACACCCATGGCCGCTCGCAAAACCACAGCTAAAAAGCCTGCAGTAAAGAAAATTGCTGCTAAGAAAACCGTAGCTAAAAAAGCACCCGTTAAAAAGGCTGCTGTTAAAAAAGCTCCAGCTCCTAAAGTTGTATTAAATCCAGTTGAATTGCTGCAGAAAGAAATTGCTGCACTAGAAGCTAAACTGGAAAAAGCGCGTCAAAAAATGAGTACTGATGCCGACAAAGCATTAGCAAAAGCTAAAACTGCACAAACTAAAGCAACCGCTGCTTTAACTAAAGCAAATGCCGCTAAAAAGAAAGCCGCTGATAAAGTTAAAGCTAAAAAATCGGCTATTACTGTAAAAGCTTTAGAAGCTGCTAAAGCAAAAGTTGAAGTTGCTAAACAAGCGGCTAACGATGCGAAAGAAGCCGTTACTACTGCTAAAGTAACCGCGACAACAGCTAAAGCCGATGCAGTTGCTGCTGCAAAAATTGCTAAAGCGGCCGCGGCTGTAGAAAAAGAGCAACAAAAAGCGGCCGCCATCGCTGCTAAAAAACAAGCCGTGGCTGATAAAAAAGCCGCCGCTGCTGCCAAGAAAAAAGAAGTTTTAGCGGCGAAGAAAGCCGCTGCTAAAGCTAAAAAAGCAGCAACACTTGCTAAGCAAAAAGAAGCGGCTAAAGCTAAGAAAGCCGCTGCTAAAGCTAAAAAAGCTGCAACAGCCGCTAAACAAAAAGCCGCCTTAGCTGCAAAGAAAGAAGCCGCTAAAGCTAAAAAAGCCACTACTAAGAAAGCACCTGTTGCTAAGAAAGCACCTGCTGCTAAGAAAGCACCTGCTGCTAAGAAAGCACCTGCTGCTAAGAAAGCACCTGTTGCTAAGAAAGCACCTGCTGCTAAGAAAGCACCTGCTGCTAAGCAAGCGCCTGTTGCTAAGAAAGCACCTGCTGCTAAAAAAGTAGTTGCTAAGAAAGCACCTGTTGCTGCGGCTAAGCCTGTACAATCTCTAGCGGGTGCCATTCACTCAGCTGCAGAAGCAACAACAGCATCAGCGACTCCTGTCGCGGCTGAAGTTACCCCAGTATCTGGCAGCTTGTTCACGGAAAACGAAAACAAGTAATCGCTAACGTTTTTAAATAATCGTTGCTAAAAGGCCGAAAGATTCACTCTATATCGAGTGAATCTTTCGGCTTTTTTTATGCGTCACTTTTAATATCACACTTCTAGCAATATCCACAATGTTCTAACCTGTTGTTTTATTCAGTAGAATTCGCTATAACCTTTCGAACTCACTTTAGATCACAAGACTAAAAACATGAATAAATCACGTACACACAAACCTCGCCCGATGATTGACCTACTCGTCAGCATTATCTTGCCGTCTTTTATTCTAATGAAGTTGAGTGGTGAAAATGATTTAGGCACCACTGGCGCGCTCGTCGCAGCGCTGGCCTTTCCTCTTGCTTGGGGATTATTTGAGTTAATAACCTATCGAAAATTTAATTTTATCGCGTTACTCGGTTTAGTCAGTGTTATGTTAACGGGGGGGATTGGTTTATTCGAACTCGATACAAAATGGCTAGCGATTAAAGAAGCGGCGATTCCTTCAATCATTGGTATTGCTGTATTAATTTCCACATTCACACCTTATCCTCTCGTAAAAGCCTTACTATTAAACCCTGAAGTTATGGATGTCGAAAAGATAAAGCAAAAGCTAGAAGAACATAACAGCACTAGCGCCTTTGAAAAGCGCCTAGTAAAAGCGACTTACCTCATTGCAGGCTCATTCGCCTTTTCAGCAACCATGAATTACATACTCGCCAAATGGCTAGTCACCAGCCCAGCAGGCACACCAGCATTCAACGAAGAGCTTGGGCAGCTAACGCTCTACAGCTATCCAATGATCGCACTACCATCAATGATCATGATGATCGGCATTTTTTATTATTTATGGCGAACTATTCATGATTTGACAGGACTGACACTCGACGAAGTTGTTGCTTCAAACAAATAACACGTTGTCTACTTTGATAAGGATGTAATTATGAATATCGATAAAGCGAAAAAACGTATTGCCAAGCTCGTTAAAAAAGAAAACAAAGGGTACCCTAAAATTTCTTTAGAATACTTTGGTGATACTACAGAATCTGCTTCCGAAGTTGTCGTTACCTTCATATTAGAAGAAGGCAGCGAGCCACAACAGCAAAAAATTGTCAGCAAAATCGATGCTCGTGAAGATGAAGCAATTCAATCCGTATTAGTAAAGATAATTGAACGCGCAGACGCTCATTCAGTGATCGAAATAGAAGGTATTACCCTTCTAAGCTAATGCTTTATTGCTGGATAATAGATCATCCTAACAATTACTCACCCTGCAGCGGAGAAGGACTTAAAAAGTCCCTCTCAATCCTTCGAAATATTTTCTATGTGCTATCTTTAATAACTATCTACTTTATTTTATTGGCCATTAAGTGATCCAGCTAAAATTGTTCAGTCGGTTATTACTACTGCTCTTATGTTCTTCTTGGGTAGCCGCCGAAGATATCTCTATTCACTTGAAGTGGTATCATAAATTCCAGTTCGCTGGTTATTATGCCGCTCAGCAGCAGGGCTACTTTGCCGAGGAAGGCTATAACGTCACCTTGATTGAAGGTGGCCCGAATACCAACCATCTCCACCAAATTATCAATGGTTCTAGCCAATACGGCGTTTTGGGCAGTGAAGCTCTTATTTCTTTAGCAATGGGCTCGCCTATCGTCATTGTTGCTTCTATTTTTCAGCATGCTCCCGAAGTATTAATGACTCTAAAATCAAACAAGGTAGAGTCTCTCAGTGCGTTAAAAGATAAACGCCTTATGTTAGCGAATAACAATATTTCTGGCCAAGTTGAAGCTATGTTATTAAAAAACGGCCTCAGTGCGGATGATTACCAAGTAGCAAGCTATGATGGAGAAATAAATAAACTTATCGACGGCTCGGTATATGCTATGTACGGCTATATCAGCAACGAGCCTTACCAACTATTACAAGCAGGATACGAAGTCGATCTTTTCCGGCCTCAAGATTATGGTATTAATTTCTACGGGGATAATTTTGCAACAACACAGTCTGAGTTAGATAACCATCCTGAGCGTGTCGCAGCCATTCGCCGAGCCGTCATTCGAGGTTGGAATTACGCCTTAGAAAATCCAGACGAAATCATCGAATACGCACTAAGTCTGCCAACCAAGAATCCTCATCCATATAACTTAAGTCACCAACAATATGAAGCGCGTATTACGGCTGACTTAATTGCTACCAATACCGTCCCACTAGGTACCTCGAGCCCTGTCCGCTGGGTTGCTATGCTAGATACATTCAATGCTGTGACTGGTGGGCAGGCCGTTTTTACCCCTCGCTCTATCTATCATGAATTTCATCACGACCGAAGCTGGATTAACTACCTACTCATTCTATTAGTTTCAGCTTTGCTGATCATTTCTGCCATGTATGCTTGGAATAGAGCTCTAAAAAACAAATTAAAGAACGCCATCGGAAGACTAGAAAAAGCAACGTTTAAAGACTCCTTAACGGGTCTCAGAAACCGCTCATCAATGATGCTGAATATTGAGAGGTATCGAATAGAGAAAAGAAGAGGCTTATACCTTGTATTAATTGATATCGCAGGGCTACAAAAAATAAATAAAGATCAAGGATTACAAAAAGCCGATTTATTAATACAGCAAGTGGCTAATGTATTAGCAAAAAATGCATTAAAACATAGCCATACTTACAGCCTTTATGCCGGAAAGTTTGCTATTACTGTCTGCGCAGACAGCTTTAAGGATTTAGAAGAAAAGATAAACCCATTAATGGGCATCGTCACCCAAGCCAATAACGCCATCGTACTTCGTGCGGGTGCGGTCAATCTTGATTTTAGCCTAGACAACTCAACCCTCACGACAAGAGCTGAATTAACACTCCAACACTCAAAAGAGACGCTGTCATCAACACTGTCTTCGTTCAATTTGTTAATCCTAGAAAAAGCCAGTCGCAATGAAGCCTTAATTGCAGAAGTAATTGAAGGCATTAGCAAACAAGAATTTATTGCCTATTACCAACCCAAAGTAAATTATATAAGTGGCGAAATTCAAGGGTTGGAAGCGCTGGTTCGCTGGAATCATCCAGAAAAAGGCATCTTACAGCCCGGAAAATTCTTACCTGTTGTAGAGCTCAACCCAAATGCGATGATGCAGTTAGAAGTCGCAGTTATTAATACCATTTTAGCCGATGCCAATACCCTGATAAGTTATTTCAAGAAAAATATCGGGTTTAGGCTATCGATCAATTTATCGTCCATTTTGTTTAATCAAGCGTCTTTAGTGCCTGACTTATTATCAAGTTGCCAGAAATTCTCTGTCGCCCCTGAAAGTATCGAATTTGAACTGACCGAAAGCTCAATGCTTGAAGATCTGGATTTAGCCATTGATATCAGCAATCAATTGCAGCAATCAGGGTTTCATGTAGCCTTGGATGATTTTGGCACCGGCTACTCATCACTTTCTTACATTCAAAACTTGCCGGTTAATGTAATTAAGCTTGATTATTCATTCGTTAAAAAGATTCCACAAGATATCCGCTCAGGATTCGTTGTTGAGCATATTATTTCACTGGCACATAAGTTAGGATTAATCATTGTCGCCGAAGGTGTAGAAGAAGCGAATCAGCTAGATTATCTCGGTAATTTAAACGTCGATATGATTCAAGGATTCTATTTTTTCAAACCTATGCCGATCGACAAGATTTGCCAATTGGATTTAGCCGTACATAATTACAAATAATACTGAGCCTACATGCCCGACATTTTTTCTATAAGCAAAGACTTCAAAAAATTCGTTTTATCTGATGCTGATGCCAGCATGGGCTTAGGGGATACAAGCCACCTTGATATACTCTCTGACCCTAGCCTAAACCAGCTATACACAAGTACGGCACAAGCAAAAACCTTATTAGCAAATATTGAAAGCTGCCATGTAGAAGATTTTGACCAGCAGCTCGATATTGATCTGATGATCCGATACCTGAAACAACAAATATTTTTTGCCGAGCTAGAACAGGATGGCGAACCACAGCGATGTCGTCAGCCAGGCGGCATCGATGGCATCAGCGAAGGCATTTTTCAACTTTTCGTCAACGACGAGAGAACCGCAGAAGCACGCTTAGATAACATCCTATCACGCTTACAGCAAGCTCCGGCTTATCTAGAAATCGAAGCAAACGTTATCAGTCAGCCTATTCAACGCTGGCGTGATATAGAAGTTGAACAAGGAGAGGGCTTGCCTGATCTATTTGCGACGATTTATGCCTGGGCAGAAGACAATAGTTATTCAAAAAAAGACCTGCTAGCACAAGCTATTACAGACTGTAATACGGCTTTAACAGTTTACCTAAAGGATCTTAAGTCACGAACATGCTTAACTGATTTCAGCATTGGTGAAGACAAGGTTATTGAATTATTAGCCTTACGTAATATCAAACAATCACCGGCCGAACTTATCCAAATGGCTCGTGACTTTATGGCTGAAACTCAAGCATTATTAGTCAGTTTAAATACACGTTTATGTAAAAAATATGCTTTGGATTCAATGACCAGCGATGAAGAATTGCATGAATTTTTGAATGAGAAATTCGCCGCAAAAATCAAAGATGACAAGCTAGATTCGATATTGGATTATTACTCTGAACAGATTCAATCGATTAACGATTTCATCGAACAACGTCATTTATTTGCAATACCCAGCCAGCAAGAAATTCGCCTTTTACAAACCCCTAGCTTCTTAGAACCTGTTATTCCTGCTGGCGCAATGTGGCCACCTTTAGCATTGCGTCCTGGTAAAAAAACCAGCTTGGTATATCTAACACTAAAAGAAGATCAATTAGCAGAACATACCGAACTGGGTATTCCTGTGATGATGATTCATGAAGGTATTCCAGGCCATCATCTGCAATTTGCTACGGCGGCTCAGCACCCTTCTTTTATTCGTCGTATCTTTTCGGCCAATGAACACGCAGAAGGCTGGACGACCATGCTAGAAGATTACATGCTGGACGTCGGTTATATCAATGATGACCTAGTCGACGAAGTTCGCTTTATCGCCAAACGAGAAATGTCGCGTCTTGTGGCTCGTGTCGGTATCGATTTATATTTTATGACGGGTGAGCGCGACTATTTAAACGTTGGCTTAGATCTTGGTTTTGAACAGAATGGATATAGCGACGACGTATTTGATAATGCCGCGAAACTATTAAAAAAAGCCACGGGGTTTACCGACGGCCGTGTACAAGCCGAACTTAACTGGTATAGCACTGAACAAAGCTATCCGCTTAGCTACCTCACAGGCAACCGCCTAGTTTGGCAGTTGAAGCAAGATATTCAAGCTGCCAATAAAAAGGATCTTGATGCTTTAGCGCTCGACCAAGCCTTTCATAAAGTATATTTAGAATCTGGTTGCATGCCTGTTGAAAGCTTACGAACCGTCTTTGAACATGAAGGCTATTTATAAAAGGTAATACCATTCAATTTCATCAAATGTGTAATTGCTGACAATAAATACAATTGCGTATGATTATCATTTAGATTAATATCATCGAAAATTTAATCAGATGACGATCGTATGCTCATTAATAAACACAGACTACTCAATACCCTAAACCTAAGCACGGCACTGACAGCTTCTCTCATAATCGCAGGCTCTCTCATACTATCCGCCTGCGGCGGTGATGCTAACTCGTCTGGTGATACAACAGCCCCAGTCATTAGCCATGTATCGCCTAATAACAATGCTGTCGCACATTCAAGAAAAGTCATCATTACAGGCCAAGCCATCGATGATATTGAAGTAAAATCGGTCATCGTGATCAATCGCGAGCAAACGGTTATCGCAACCCTTAGCGAAAATACATTCAGCGCGACCCTTGCAGCAATCCCCGGACAAAACACATATTCGGTGACTGTCACTGATACTTCAAATAATGAAACCTCGAGCGAAGCAAGCTTCTATTTTGGTTCTCAAGCCAGTGCAGGCGGTGCCCATTCTGGCATCATTAAAGACCAAAGAATCTATGCCTGGGGCCGCAATAATAAAGGCCAAGCTGGTATAGGCGCTTTCACAAAACTCAATGACGACCCCGTAACCGCCACAGTCGCTCACCCAATCGTTCCTACTTTAATTTCTGTGCCATCCGATACAATCAATGCAGAAAATGGCCATCGTGAAGAAACAAAATTTGTTTCACTCGCTTTTAATCAAAATGCCTCATCTGCTCTGGATAGCAATGGTCAAGTTTGGAGTTGGGGTGACGGTAAATCAGGGCAACTAGGATTAGGTATTACCGATGATAACCTTATCGATGATACGAACTATACCAGCCCTCAAAAAATATCAGGCTTAGCAAATGTTGTAGCAATCAGTCGTGGAGGCGCACACGCTCTTCTCTTAACGTCAGATGGCACAGTACTCGCTTTTGGTAATAACCGTTTCGGCCAGTTAGGTGATGGCAGTAATATCAGTCAAGACAGCCCCGTCGTCGTACAAGGACTGACAAACATTGTGCAAATTTCGGCATCTTCTACCTCTTACGCCCTTGATGAAGCAGGTCGTTTATGGGCTTGGGGCAATAATGAATATGGTCAACTAGTTACTGGAGGGACCGATAGTGATGTTCATAGCACCCCCACTGAAATCACGATGGATGAACCCCTTATTAGTATTGCCAGCGGTAATCACCACGTTTTAGCTTTAACGAATTCGGGTAAGGTTTATGCTTGGGGAAAAAATACCAGCAGCCAAATCGGTATGAGGCACCGTGACCAAAATTCTGTCAGTGAGATTTGGGATGAAGATATTATAACCCCGAAGCTGCTACCTTGGTTTGACGATGTTATTGCCGTATGGGCAAAAGGCAACCAAAGTTTTGTACAACGCCGCGATGGTAAAATTTATCCTTGGGGGCAAAATATGTTGGGTACTTTAGGTATCGAATCCGATGCCAACATCACTCAGCCGAGCAGCCCAATATTAGCATTAGGCAAGGCTACCGACTTGGGCAATGGCGCACTTCATACATTGGCTATTCGTAATGATGGCTCATTATTTTCTTGGGGTTGGAGCTTTGAAGGTTCTTTAGGTGGAGGCGAAAATATGATTAATCGCTGGTCTTATAAACTTCCTGTGTTGTTATCGCTTCCTGGAAGCTAATCTTTCAATGCTGGCCTTCAATACAGAGCTCTCAATACAGAGCTCTGGCATTAACTATTTTCAATATTTTTCAACAAGACTTCTTATGATAAAAAAACTGTGCTTCGCCAGTATGGCCACATTGTTATTATCTGCCTGTCATCTAAGCGATAATAACAACGCCTCTTCTGTCGATAATAAAGAAACCACCACACCTGTTTGG
>Ga0193962_1000682_pt1 | contig 15677 bp, 12 predicted proteins | sample FB_5_MG_FD_140335 | JGI IMG/M metagenome (GOLD analysis project Ga0193962, IMG submission 140335) | Microbial mat bacterial communities from the Broadkill River, Lewes, Delaware, United States - FB_5_MG | ecosystem: Environmental > Aquatic > Freshwater > River > Microbial mats | place: USA... | reverse complement strand
TTATTATTTTTTGCGTTTATATTTTTGCCACTTTTAACGTTGATCAGCGCAACGGCTCGCTTATCCAACTTCAATATCCCCGTCGAAACCAAGTACGCCCCCTAATATCTTGTGCGTTCAATACGCCTTTTTGCGTCTTTTTCAGCTAAAGCATGTCTCTTATCATAATTTTTCTTACCTTTTGCTATGGCAAGTTCTAACTTAACAAGACCATTCTTTAAATATAGACTGAGTGGTACAAGTGTATATCCTTTTTCTTTAGTAAGTCCAATCAATTTTTTAATTTCTTTTTTATTGAGTAAAACTTTTCTAACTCTAAGTGGATCTACATTATAAATATTACCTTTCTCATAAGGGCTGATATTCATGGAATATAAGAAAACTTCACCGTTCTTTATATCGGCGTAAGACTCTTTGATATTTACTTTTCCTAATCTAATAGACTTAACTTCTGTTCCAACTAAAACCAATCCAGCTTCAAATGTATCTTCAATAAAAAATTCATGCCAAGCTTTCCTATTTTTAGCTAAATATTTTCTCTCTTCTGCCATATCTCTCTCCCTTTCATATATACTATAACACACAAACCTTAAAGTAATATTACAAAATTATAACAAAACCACCAAAAGATGGTTTTGTTATTTTTTTTACGCCATACAAAAGTCAATTTGAGCTTTTGATACACTAACCCTAACTAATTTCACCTTCATAGAATCTCCAAATGAATATTGTTTATTTGAGTGTCTACCAATCAAAGAACGACTTTCATCGTTATAATCATACATATCATCATTCAAATCAGAAATATGAACTAACCCTTCTACAGTATTTGGTAATTCTACAAATACTCCAAATTTAGTAACTCCAGAGATAACAGCATCAAATTCATCTCCTAAGTAATCTCTCATATAGTCAGCCATATATACTTTATTTGTATCTCTTTCTATCTCATCAGCTTTTCTTTCAGTTCTAGACGCATGATCCGCTACCCTAGAACATTTACTTGCTAACTTTTCTATATTCTTCTTATTAATTTTTCCATTTATATTTTTCTTTATTATTCTGTGAATCTGTAAATCAGGATATCTTCTTATTGGAGAAGTAAAATGACAATAATATTCAGCAGCTAGTCCAAAATGATCACCACTTTCTAATGAATATATCGCTTTTTTAAGTGATCTCAACATTAGAGTTGTTATAACAGCTTCTTCTTTCTTTCCTTTTATTTCTTTTAATAATTTTTGAAACTCTCTAGGATGAATTTCTTGAGATCCTTTAATAAAATATCCAAATTTCGCAATAAATTTCAAAAATTGATCAACATCATCTTGACTTGGATCTTCATGTATTCTGTATACAAACGGCAATTCTAACCAATAATAAGATTCGGCTACAGTTTCGTTACATACTAGCATAAATTCTTCTATTATTTTATTTGATATTCTAATATCATATGTTGAAATTTTATCAACTCTACCATCATCATCTAATATAATTTTTGTTTCAGGAAAAAAGAAATCTATACATCCTCTATCTTGCCTTTTTATTTTTAATATCTTAGATAACTCATACATATTTTGTAACATATCTAAAATATCAGAATACTTTTCAGTTAACTCCATATTTTTGTTTTCCAATACATCAGCAACATCTGTATAGGTCATTCTATATTTTGTTTTAATAAAGCTCTCATATATTTCATAATCTACAACTTTACCCTGACTATCAATTTCCATGGTACAAGATAATGTCAATTTTATCTCATTAGGATTCAAACTACAAACTCCATTAGATAATTTTCTAGGAAGCATAGGAATTACTCTGTCTGCTAAATATACACTATTTCCTCTTTTTAAAGCCTCAGCATCAATAGCACTATCGTCTTTTACATAGTGAGATACATCCGCTATATGTACTCCTAATATATAATTTCCTTTTTCATTCATTTCTAGTGAAACTGCATCATCTAAGTCCTTAGAATCTGCACCATCAATTGTTATTATATCTAATTCAGTAAGATCTTTTCTCTCTTTTTTATCAAAAACATCTATACTAGACTTAATTTCTTCTATCTCTTTAATTACGTCTCTACCAAAATTAACTCTTATTTTATCCTTGATCAACATACCATCAATGACTGCCTTTGGTTCATCAGATTTACCTAAAACTTCAGTGATATATCCTTCAGCATTTCTTCTATCCTTAGATGGCCATTTTGTAACTTCAACAACAACTTTATCATCTGTATTAGCGCCCTTTAAATTTTTGCCTGCAACAAAAACATCACAACCCAATTTACTATTATCCGGCACAACAAAACCAAAAGTTCTATTTATCTGCAAATTTCCAACTATTTTTTCATTTGCTCTTTCAAGTATTTTTACCACATATGCTTCATCTTTGTTATAATCAGTTTTCATGTCATGTTTCTTTACAATGACTTTATCTCCATCTAATGCTCCGTTTAAATCATCTCTTCTAACAAACATATCTTCCATATCTTCATCTTCAGAAACAAAAAAACCGAATCCTTTTTCATTACCATCTATAACACCTACAAATTGATTTACATTTGTATTCGAAAACATTCCATATTTTGAACCATCCTTAATAATTCTACCTTCATCTTCAAGATTTTTCAATACCTTTGAAAATTCATTTCTCATATCTTTTTCTATTTCGAAAATAACACATAACTCCTTAAATGATAATGGTTTATAATTTTTATCACTAAAAAAGTTCATGAGAATTTCTTTTATATTTAATTTAGCCAAATTTATTCCTTTCTTCTGTTAACATATTTCATTTCATTATATATTATACCCTATTTGTCAATAATAAACATTAAGTTTATATTACAAAGCACTTTAAATTCATTATTATTTATGTTAAAATTAAGAAAAATCACATATGAGGTGCATAATGATAAACTTTTTAAAGAAATTAATGATAAAAAACGAAGAACAACTCGAGCCCCTAGAGTTGAGAAATAAATATGGGGTTATATGTGGAATAGCTGGTATTATAATAAATATTTTCCTATTTATTATTAAATTCATAGCTGGTATTATAAGTAATTCCATTGCTATTTCAGCAGATGCCTTCAATAACTTAGGAGATGTAGGTTCATCTGTAATTACTTTGCTAGGATTTAAGCTTTCTAGCAAAAAAGCTGACCCCGACCATCCATTTGGACATGGCCGTATAGAATATATATCCGGACTCATAGTATCTATGATGATAATCTTGATGGGATTTGAACTATTCACTAGTTCAGTAAAAAAAGTCATTCATCCTGAAATAACACAGTTCAACATAACCATTGCAATAATATTAATTGTATCTATTGTATTGAAAATTTATATATATTCTTTCAATATAAAAATAGGTAAAAAAATAAACTCATCTGCAATGATTGCTACAGCAAAAGATAGTTTAAGCGATACTATATCAACTATAACAGTTTTACTATCAGGAATAATTAGTTACTTCACTACATTAAATATAGATGGATATGTTGGTGTATTAGTTTCAATATTCATATTTTATTCTGGTATTCAAGCAACTATAGAAACTATTAATCCTCTCCTTGGACAAGCACCTGAAAGAGAGTTTGTAGAAAAACTAATGAATATTGTCAACAAACATGAATACGTACTTGGAACTCATGATTTAATAGTTCACGATTATGGACCTGGTAGAATAATGATTTCTTTGCATGTGGAAGTACCTGCTGATGGTAATATCTTAGAAATGCATGATGAAATTGATAACATTGAAAAAGAGTTGAAAGAAGAATTAAAATGTTCTGCAGTAGTTCATATGGACCCCGTAGAAACGCAAAATTCACAAGTAGATGAGTTAAAAACTATAACAACGAATATTTTATCGAGTATTGATAAAAAACTCAGCATGCACGATTTTAGGATAGTTCCAGGAAGTACTCATACTAATATATTGTTTGATGTAGTCATCCCTTATGATTTTCAACTCTCAAAAATTGATCTTTATAACATGATTTCTAAAGAACTCACTGCTATTGATAGTAATTTCTGCGTTATAATTGATTTCGATGTGAATTATATTAATATAGACTAATTAGATATTATATAAATAACAAACAAAAAAGAACTGTGATTAAAAATCACAGTTCTTTTTATATATTATTAATTCACTAATAATTTTATTAATTCTTCTATTTCAAAAAATTCATTAAAACTCCACCGTATTGTGCAATTAACGGAGCAAATACAACTGAAACGATAGTCATTAATTTTATCAAAATATTGATAGATGGTCCTGAAGTATCTTTAAATGGATCACCAACAGTATCTCCAACTACAGCTGCTTTATGAGCATCTGAGCCTTTTCCACCGTGATTTCCTGATTCAATATATTTCTTAGCATTATCCCATGCACCACCAGCATTTGCCATCATAATAGCCATAAGAACACCACAAACTAATGCTCCTGCTAATAATCCACCTAATGCTTCTTTACCTAATAAGAATCCAACTAATAATGGAACTACAACAGCTAAAAGACCTGGTATTATCATTTCTCTTAAGGCTGCAGTTGTACTGATATCAACGCATTTTTTATAATCTGGTTTTTCAGTACCTTTCATTATTCCTGGTTTTTCTTTAAACTGTCTTCTAACTTCTTCAATCATAGAAAAAGCTGCTTTTCCAACAGCGCTCATAGTAATAGCTGAGAATAAAAATGGTAACATACCACCTATAAATAATCCAGCGATAACTGTAGGAGCAGTTAAATCTATACCATCAGTAATTCCAACAACTTGTGTATATGATGCAAATAATGCTAAAGCAGTAAGTGCAGCAGAACCAATAGCAAATCCTTTACCAATAGCTGCAGTAGTATTTCCTACTGAGTCTAATTTATCTGTAATATCTCTAACACTTTCTGGTAATTCACACATTTCTGCTATACCACCAGCATTATCAGCGATAGGACCATAAGCATCTACAGCTACAGTCATACCTGCAGTTGATAACATACCTACAGCTGCTAAAGCTATACCGTATAAACCATTAATATTTTCACTTGCTCCACCTGATACATAGTAAGCTAAAATGATTCCTATAGCTAATACCAATATTGGTAATGCTGTTGACATCATACCAACTGACAAACCACTAATAATAGTAGTAGCAGCACCTGTCTCAGATTGATCAGCAATCTGTTGAACTGGCTTATGATTATCTGCAGTGTAATACTCAGTGATTTTAGCTATAATTAATCCTACTAAAAGACCAACTACTATAGCCCAGAACATTTGTAATGAACCAAAAATCGCGTTACAAGCAATTCCACCAAATATGATTACTAATGCAGAAGAAATATAAGTTCCTGCATCTAAAGCATGTTGTGGATTTCCACCTTCTTTTCCTCTAACAAATAGAGTTCCAATAATAGATGCTACAATACCAATTGCTGGTAATGTAAGTGCAAAGTATAAACCTTTATCACCAAATGCAACAATTCCTAATGTAATTGCAGATATAATAGAACCTACATATGACTCAAATAAGTCAGCTCCCATACCAGCTACGTCACCAACATTATCACCAACATTATCAGCGATAACTGCAGGGTTTCTAGGATCATCTTCAGGAATTCCTGCTTCAACTTTACCAACTAAGTCAGCTCCAACGTCGGCAGCTTTAGTATAGATACCTCCACCTACACGGCCAAATAACGCAATTGAAGACGCTCCTAGTCCAAATCCTGTAAGATACGTTGCATCTCCAAATAAGAACCAAAGAACTCCGATTCCTAAAAGACCTAAACCTACAACTGTCATACCCATAACTGCACCACCAGAGAATGCAATATTTAATGCTTTATTCATTCCTGACTCTTTTGCAGCATTTGCAGTACGTACATTTGCTTTAGTTGCAACTGTCATACCGAAGAATCCTGCCAATGCTGAGAAGCAAGCTCCAACTAAGAAACATACCGCTGTTTCAATACCAATTCCTTGCCACAATACAATAAATAATATTGCAACGAAAATAATAAGAGTTTTATACTCTCTTGTTAAAAATGCCATAGCTCCTTCGTGAATGTAAGAAGAAATTTCCTTCATTCTGTCAGTACCAGCGTCTGCTTTGTTAATAACGCCAGCCTTGAAGAAAGCATATAACAATGCTACAACTCCTATTACAGGAGCTAGCCATAAAATGCTATTCATAATAGTCCTCCAAAAATTTAAAATATTCGGTTACTTTGTAACCTTGCTTTGCTTTATAGCAAAATAAAAAGATGAAAAAACTAATTGCTTAGCCTTTTCGTCTTGATATAACTTATTATAGTACTGCTAAAGCTACTGTAGCAATAACGAAAACTATAGCAGAAATTGAAGTCATTTTTTCAAGCATTCCTTCATAACTTCTACCTTTATTTTTTCCCCATATTGATTCAGCACCACCTGCTATATCTCCTGATAATCCAGCTTGTTTACCAGATTGTAATAAAATACTTGCAACTAAAACTAAACATGCTAAAAACAATATTATTGTAAATATTATAGTCATTGTAGTCATACTAACACCTCCTCTTTTCTACATAAATTAGCGTAATGATTATAACATAATTATAACCATTACGCAAGTATAACTTTGATGATAGATTAATTAATAGAAATTAATTATCTATTTAAATTGTAAAAAGCATCCCAACCAGCATATATTGCTGATTTTCCTAAATACTCTTCAATTCTCATTAATTGATTATATTTTGCAACTCTATCTATTCTAGATGGTGCTCCTGTTTTAATTTGTCCTGCATTTACAGCAACAACTAAGTCAGCAATAGTAGAATCATCAGTTTCACCTGATCTATGAGAAACTACTGCAGAGTAACCAGCTTTTTTAGCCATTTCAATACAGTTTAAAGTTTCTGTAACTGAACCAATTTGGTTTAACTTAATTAATACTGAGTTAGTAGAATTATTTTCAATTCCTTTTACTAATCTTTCAGTATTAGTTACATATAAATCATCTCCAACATTTTGAACTTTTTCACCGATTCTATCATTTAACATTTTGAATCCGTCCCAATCTTCTTCAGCCATTCCGTCTTCAATAGAAAGGATAGGGTATTTATTAACTAGTTCTTCATACCAATCAACCATTTCAGCAGCTGTAAGTTCTTTACCTTCTGCTGTAAGCATATATAGTTTTCTTTCTTCATCATAGAAAGAACTTGCTGCTGCATCTATACCTATGCATATATCTACACCTGGTTTATATCCAGCTTTTTCAATAGCTGCAACTATATTTTTAAATGCATCTTCATTTGAAGCTAAATTAGGTGCAAATCCACCTTCATCACCTACTGCTGTATTTAAGCCTTGAGCTTTAAGAACTGATTTTAAATTATGGAAAACCTCTGCTCCCATTCTTACAGCTTCTTTAAAGCAACAAGCTCCAACAGGAAGAATCATAAATTCTTGAATATCTACATTATTATCAGCGTGTTGTCCACCATTTAATATATTCATTTGAGGAACTGGTAATGTTTTAGCATTAACACCTCCTAAATAATTAATCAATGGCATTTCTAAAGTATTAGCTGCAGCTTTTGCTACGGCCATAGATACACCTAATATTGCATTAGCTCCTAATTTTCCTTTATTTGGAGTTCCATCTAATTCTATCATTAATGTATCAATTTCAACTTGTTTTAAAGCATCCATTCCTACAACTTTAGGTGCAATTATTTCATTAACATTTTTAACTGCATTTAAAACACCTTTACCTAAATATCTAGATTTATCTCCATCTCTTAATTCAACTGCTTCAAATATTCCAGTAGAAGCTCCTGAAGGTATTCCAGCTCTTCCAAATCCTCCTCCAACAGTTTCAACTTCAACCTCAATAGTTGGATTTCCTCTTGAATCTAAAATTTCTCTCGCATAAACACTTGTTATTCTTGTCATTTCTTTCCTCCTAAATAATTTATCTAATAATCAATGATTCACCCGTCATTTCAACTGGCTTTTCAATGTCCATAAGATCTAACATAGTTGGAGCTATATCACATAATGCTCCATTTTCTTTCAATTTATATCTATTATTGCCATCTATAACAATAAAAGGTACCTTGTTTGTTGTATGTGCAGTAAAAGGCATATCATTGCTTGTATCAATCATTCTTTCACAGTTACCATGATCAGCAGTTACAATCGCCTTTCCTCCTGCTTTTATTATTTTATTTAAAACCTCTCCTAAACAACGGTCCACCAATTCTAAAGCATCTACTGTAGCAGATATATCTCCAGTGTGTCCTACCATATCTGGATTGGCAAAATTAACAATCATAAAATCATAATCATTGTTTTCAATATTTTTAATCACTTCATCTTTAACTTTAATAGCGCTCATTTCTGGTTGTAAATCATATGTTGCTACTTTAGGAGACGGTACTAAAACTCTATCTTCTTTTTCATTAGGTTTTTCAACTCCACCATTAAAGAAAAAAGTTACATGTGCATACTTTTCAGTTTCAGCTACTCTAAGTTGTTTATAGCCTAAATTACTTATATATTCACCAAGTGTATTACTATATTCAGCTTTTTTATATACAATTTTAACATTTTCAATTGAAGAATCATACTCTGTCATACAAAGATATTTAACATTCAATTTTTCTCTTTCAAAATATTCAAATTCATCATCTACAAACGCTCTAGTTATTTCTCTTGCTCTATCTGGTCTATAATTGAAGAATATTATTCCATCTCCTTCTTTAACCGTATTTATATTACCCTTTTTATCTTCTATTAAACATGGTAATATAAATTCATCTGTAATATCGTTGTCATATGAATTTTGAATAGCCATCTCTGCAGTTGCGTATTTTTCACCAACTCCATCAGTTAAAGCTCTATAAGCTTTTTCCAATCTATCCCATCTTTTATCTCTATCCATAGCATAGTATCTACCACTAATAGAGGCAATTTCTCCAAGATTTATATCTTCCATCTTTTGCTGTAACCCTTTTATGAATTTCATGCCACTTTTTGGTGATACATCTCTTCCATCAGTAAAGGCATGAACATAAACTTTTTCAACATTCTTCTTTTTACACAAATCCAATATAGCAAATAAATGATCTATATGACTATGAACTCCACCATTAGATAATAATCCATAAATATGAAGCGCTTTTTTATTTTGATTAACATAATTTATGATATCATGAAATTCTTCTTTATCATTAAAATCACCGGTTCTAACATCATTTGAAATTCTTAGCAAATCTTGATAAATTACTCTTCCAGCTCCAATATTTAAATGTCCAACCTCTGAATTCCCCATCTGCCCTACTGGTAATCCTACGGCTTCTCCACTAGCTTCTACCAATGTATTAGAATAATTTTTCATTAACAAGTCTAAATTATCAGTTTTGGCAATATTTACAGCGTTCCCATAATATTTTGGTCCCATGCCTAAACCATCTAAAATAATTAATGTTATAAAATCTTTCATTATTTTCTCCTCATCTGTGTATACAAACCTTTAAAAATTTATTATTTTATTAAATTTATCAGAAGTAAGACTAGCTCCACCTACGAGAACACCATCTATTTCTGGTTCTTCCATTATTTGTTTAACATTTTCTGGTTTAACACTTCCACCATACAAAATTCTTATGTTTCCCGAAACAACTGTACCATATAATCCGTTAATTACAAATCTAATATAATTAATCATTTCATTTGCTTGCTCAGTAGTTGCAGTTTTACCAGTTCCAATTGCCCAAATTGGTTCATAAGCAACTATCATATCTTTTGCTGCAGTTTTTCCCAATTTTTTTAAATCACTTATTATTTGAGCTTTAATTATTTCTTTGTCTTTTCCATTTTCTCTTTGTTCAAGAGTTTCACCAACACATAGGATAAAATTAAGTCCATGTTCTTCGGCTTTTAATACTTTTTTATTTATCATTTCATCAGTTTCATTAAAATATTGTCTTCTCTCAGAATGACCTAATAAAACTGTTTCTATTCCCATATCTTTTAACATCAAAGGAGAAATTTCACCAGTATAAGCCCCTTTATCTTCATAAAACATATTTTGAGAACTTATAGCAATTCTTTTCTCTTTCATTTCATCATTTATAGTATATAAAGAAGTATAAGGGACACAAAGCATAACATCTCTATCATCTTTTATCGTCTCTACATACTCAGCTATTTTTTTTGCTTCATCTATTCCAAAGCGAAAGTCATTGTTCATTTTCCAGTTACCAGCAATAAGCGGTTTTCTCATACTTTCCTCCAAATTCTACTTTATGTTAAATGGATGAAATCCGAAGGTTACTACCTCCGGCCATCATCCAAACTATTTATTTTTCATCAATACAGTCAATTCCTGGTAAAATCTTTCCTTCTAATAATTCTAAAGATGCACCACCACCAGTAGAAATATGAGACATTTTATCAGCAACTCCTGATTTTTCAACAGCAGATGCGCTATCTCCACCACCTACTATAGTTATTGCTTCAGTATTTTTCGCCATAGCATTTGCAATAGCATTAGTTCCTTTGGCAAAATTCGTCATTTCAAAAACGCCCATAGGACCGTTCCAAATAACTGTTTGTGAATCCCCTATAACTTCAACAAAATTATCAATTGTATTTTTACCAATATCCAATCCCATCCAACTTTCTGGAATTTTATTCACATCAACATTTTTAAATTCAGTATCATTTTTAAATTCTTTAGCTACAACACAATCAATTGGTAAATATATATTTACTTTTTTATCATGCGCTTTTAATAGCAATTCTCTAGCTAAGTCTATTTTATCTTCTTCTAATAAAGATTTTCCAACTTCTATATTTTGAGATTTTAAAAATGTATATGCCATTCCTCCGCCAATAATAATATTATCAGCTATGTTAAGTAAATTTTCTATAACACCTATTTTATCAGAAACCTTGGCTCCCCCTAAAATAGCTGTAAGTGGTTTCTTAGGATTTGCAATTGATTCAGCCATAACAGCAATTTCTTTTTCTAGTAAAAAGCCTGCTGCTGAAGGTAAATATTCAGAAACTCCTACATTAGATGCATGAGCTCTATGAGCAGTACCAAACGCGTCATTAACATACATATCTGCTAATCCTGCTAATTGCTTTGCAAATTCAGGATTGTTTTTCTTTTCTTCTTTTCTATATCTTGTATTTTGTAAAAGCATAACATCACCTGATTTTAACCCATCAGCAATATTTTGTACTTCTTCATTATACACGTCGTCATATTCAGCAAAAATAATATTCTTACCTAAAATCTCACTAATTCTATTTGCTACAGGAGCTAATGAAAATTCAGCTTTTGCTTCACCCTTAGGTCTTCCTAAATGCGACATTAAAACAACTGATGCACCATTTTCTAATAAATAGTTAACAGTTGGCATGGCACTAGTAATTCTTCTATCATCAGTAATATTCTGTTCACTATCTAAAGGAACATTAAAATCACATCTAACAAGAATTCTTTTACCATTAACATCTATATCTTTTAAAGTTTTTTTATTCATAACAAGCTCCTAATTAAATAAGTTCTCCCATTAATTTAGCAGTTCTCATTAATTGAGCAGTGTAAGACATTTCATTGTCATACCATGCTATTAATTTAACTAATTGATTTCCATCAACTTCTACCATAGAAGTAGCTAAAGCATCAAAAATACCACCTTTTGTGCTTCCGATAACGTCTGAAGAAACTATAGGATCTTCAGTATAACCAAATGAAGCATTAGCTTTCGCTTTTACAGCTGCATTAATTTCAGCAACAGTAACTTTTTTCTTTAAATTAACTACTAAATCTACAACTGAACCAGTCAAAGTTGGAACTCTCATTGCCATACCATTCAATTTTCCATTTAACTCTGGTAAAACTAATCCAACAGCTTTTGCAGCTCCTGTAGAAGTAGGCACAATATTTCCGCCTGCAGCTCTTCCTCTTCTTGAATTAATTCCTTTTTTATGTGAATTATCAAGAATATTTTGATTACCTGTAACTGCATGAATAGTTGTCATAATACCTTGTTCGATTCCAAACTCATCATTTATCACTTTTGCAAGTGGTGCTAAACAGTTAGTTGTACAAGAAGCTCCTGAAACTACATGATCTTCTTTTGTAATAATATCGTGATTAACATTATATACAACTGTCTTCATATCGCCTTTTCCTGGCGCTGAAATTAATACTTTCTTTGCACCAGCTTTGATATGTTTATCAGCTTCAGTACGTTCAATAAATTTACCAGTACATTCCAAAACTAAGTCTATATTTAATTCTTTCCATGGGCAAGCCTCAGGTTCTCTTTCATTAGATACCTTGATTTGCTTGTCTCCTACTACAATTGCATCATCTGTAAATGAAATTTCATCAACTTTAAAGCTACCTTGTGTTGTATCATATTTTAATAAATATGCTAATTGTTCAGCTTTTTTTGATGTATTTACAGCCACTAAATCGAAATCATTACCGTCCAACATTAATCTTGCTGCTAGTCTTCCGATTCTTCCAAAACCATTAATTGCTACTCTAATCATAATAATCCTCCTAATAAATACAATATACGTTATATATATACCATTTTTAGCATATATGAAACACATATATTAATTAATTGTGACATATTTGATGTGCCATAATGATGTATTTGCACATTTTAAATTATATCAAATTTTAGTGATAATTGCAACCTTTTTATTTATTCTAAGAAATATCGTTATCCCATATTTTTAATGATATTGACAATAAAAAAGAGAGGCTTATGCCTCTCTAATATTAAAAATATACTAATTAATGTTTCATGATTTTTACACCAACATAATTTTGATATACCATTGGATTAACATAATATCCTTCAACATATTTACCAACTAATGTTCTTATTTTATTTGAATATTGAGGAGAAACAGCTGCTTCCTCTAATAATATTTTCTCTGCTTCTGCATACATATTTGCTCTTTCCGTATCATCAGATGATGCTTTTGCTTTATGAATTAAATCTGTATAAGTATCAGCTTCTGCTCCTGTCCAGTGTAATTTCTTCTCACCATAATATCCGTCAGAAGCATAATTGTCTAAAAAGTTACTTGGGTCATCATAATCTGCAGTCCATCCACCTTGAGCTATTTGATATTCACCTTGATCAATTTTATCATACATGATATTCCATTCTGTCATATCTATAACAAAATTAATACCTAAAGCTTTATGTAACTGTTGTTGAGTCCATTCAGCTGTCATTTTACTAAACTCACTTGTTCCCCTTGTCATATAATGTATCTCTAATTTAGAAGGATCATCTCCTAAACCAAGTTCTTCCATCCCCTTCAATAATAATTCTTTTGGATCATATTTTTCTAATAGAACTTTAATATATTCACATTCATTATTAGTCATATCATAGTATTTTCCACCATTACCAACTGACATACATGATGGAACCATTGAATATGCAGGGATATTTACACCCTCCAATGCTTCGTTATTATATTTTTCTCTATCAAAAGCAAGTGAAATCGCTAAACGAATATTTTTGTTTTTCAAAATATCATCTTGACAATTGAATATAAAATTTTCTAAATTTGGTGAAGCAAATGATTGAATATCATAAATACCTGTTGCATCTATTACTTCATTCCATTCTGGTTTATCTATACCAGCACTATCAACTTCATTATTCATAAGTGCTTGAGCTACAGCATTTGATTCACTTATAATTTGTCTTGTAACCTTAGTTAAATACACTTCATCTTTATTCCAATAATTATCATTTTTAACATAAACCATACTTGCTCCTGGTTCCCATTTTGTTAATATAAATGGTCCATTACCAACTATTTTTTCAGGGACAGAACCATACTTATCACCATATTTTGCAATTAAATCTTCTCTAACTGGATAATATGGTGGAAAGCCAACAAATAATAAAAAGAATGGAGAAGGCTTTTCTAATTTCATTTCAAAAGTATTTTCATCTAAAGCTTTCACTCCTAATTTATCTAAAATTGCTACTGACTCTTCATCATATTTATCTAAATCTACTTCATCTCCATTTTTACATGATTCTAATAGTTCTTGCAACTCAACATATACTTCAGCTGAATTTTTAATAACTCCATCAACCATCCATTCGTATACAGCACCTGAATTTGGATTGTATAATCTTCTCCAAGTATATTCAAAATCTTCAGCTGTAACATCCACTCCATCAGCCCACTTTGCATCATCTCTTAAATGAAAAGTATAAGTTAATCCATCATCGCTAATGTCCCATTTTTCTGCCATACCTGGCATAACTTTTGCCGAATTATCAGCTTGTGTTTTAACTATAACTAAATTTTCGTATACTAATGCCTGTCCTGCCCAGTTTGGTACTGAACTAGTTTTAGCTGGATCCATTGACAACACATCTGACCCAGTTGCATACTTAAATTCTTGAACTTCTGCTAATTCGGAACTTGTACTTTCATCTTCATTTGGTTTTGTCGCTGCATCACCCGATTCACCACAACCAACAAGAGTGAACACCATTGATAAAACTAAAATAATACTAATAATTTTCTTTGCTTTCATATTTTCCTCCATTTTTTAAAATAAAAACTACTACTTATTAAATCACTTAACCATATGACAGGCACAAAAATGTTTCTCATCTACCTCTCTCAATACTGGTGTTTCGTGATAACAAATATCTTCTGCATAATTACATCTAGGTGCAAATTTGCAACCTGGTTTAGTATTTATTGGACTTGAAATTTCACCATCTATCGCTATACGCTTTTTCTCACGTTCAACCTTCGGATCTGGTATAGGAATTGCCGACATCAGTGCTTTAGTATAAGGATGCTTAGGATTATAATATATTTCTTCACTATCTGATAATTCAACTATATTTCCCAAATACATAACTCCAACCCTATCTGATATATGCTTAACCATAGATAAATCATGAGCAATAAATAAATAGGTAAGTCCCATTTCCTTTTGAAATTTTATGAGTAAGTTTATTACTTGTGCCTGAATAGAAACATCTAAGGCAGATATAGGCTCATCACACACTATAAATTCAGGTTCTATAGCTAATGCTCTTGCTATACCAATCCTCTGTCTTTGTCCGCCCGAAAACTCATGAGCAAATCTAGACGCATGCTCAGCATTAAGTCCTACTGTACTTAAAAGTTCATATATCCTTTCTTGTCTCTTTTTTCCAGTATATATTTTATGAATATCTATACCTTCTCCAACAATATCACCAACAGTCATTCTAGGATTTAAAGATGAATATGGATCTTGAAAAATTATCTGAGCTTTTTTTGTAAACTCTTTTTTTTCTTTTCTATTTAATTTATTTATATTGATTCCATCATAAATAACATCGCCACCGGTTGAAGGATACAAACCCATAATTGTTTTTCCACATGTTGTTTTTCCACAACCCGATTCTCCTACTAAGCCTAAAGTTTCACCTTTATATATAGTTAAGTTTACTCCATCTACAGCTTTTAATGTTTTATCTTTTCCAACATTAAAATATTTTTGTAAATTTTTAACTTCTATTAAAACTTCTTTTTTACTCATACCTATCCCTCCACATGCTCATTTTTGAATTTTTCATGTAACAAC
>Ga0193962_1000678_pt1 | contig 15722 bp, 11 predicted proteins | sample FB_5_MG_FD_140335 | JGI IMG/M metagenome (GOLD analysis project Ga0193962, IMG submission 140335) | Microbial mat bacterial communities from the Broadkill River, Lewes, Delaware, United States - FB_5_MG | ecosystem: Environmental > Aquatic > Freshwater > River > Microbial mats | place: USA... | reverse complement strand
ATTAGCAACTCTATTTAAATTAAATAGCGACAACATACCATTTAAATCAAACAAATATCCACAGAAATCATCTTCAATATATTTATTCACAATCTCTCTATCTCTAGATAACCAATCAAATTTAGTCTTAACATCTTCGTATTTCCAATTAAAATTTCCAAATGATAAATTATCTATCATTTTACTCTTATAATTTCCACCATTGAAAAGTTTAATTACTTTAGCCACTAATATTCCTACTCCTAGCATCTTGTTTCTTCCACCAGTTCCAGATATAATTAATCCATCTAAATGATTTCCATATTTAGCAGCAAAATTTCTTACTATAAAACTTCCCATACTATGCCCTAATAAAAATACTTTCAAATGAGGATATTTTTTCTTTGCAGTAATGTTCATTTTCAAAGTATCTTCTAGCATAGTTTCATTTTGGTGAGAATCACTAAATACGCCTAATTTTTCTACCATCATAGCAGTTTTCCCATGACCAACATGTTCATGAATAAAAACAATGTATCCCTGAGAACACAAAAAATCTGCAAAGTCAAGATATCTATCTGCATGCTCTGCCATTCCATGTACTATTTGAACTATAGCCTTACAACATATGTTTTCAGGTATACATTCAATATAATGAATTTTATCTTTTTTATTATAGCTGTAAAAAAAATCGTTTACTGTTTTCATAGACTACTCCCTACAATTATTAGTTTTAAATTTCATACTATACATCTTCTCATCTGCTGCTTTAATAGTTTTTTCAAAATCATATGAAAATTCCCTAAGTCCAGAAAAACCAAAACTAGCAGTGATTTTAACACTTTCATTACACACATTCAGAAATATTTCATCATCAGTAAATTTATTCATAACTCTATTTAATTCTGCCAAATTAGTCATTATAAAAAACTCATCTCCACCAACTCTATAACAATCTTCTCTGTCAAAATATCTACATAACTTTGCGGAGAAAATCTTCAATAACTCATCTCCTTTTAAATGTCCAAAATTATCATTTACTCTTTTTAAACCGTTCAAATCAAAAACAATTAAACTTTTATTACTTTTATTTTTACAATATTTATCACAATCAATATTAAATTTACTTCTATTATTTAATCCAGTCAAAGTATCTGTATACGCTAATTTCATAAGCAGCTTTCTTTTAACACTTTCTGCATTCAATTGGCTCATCTCATTTATATATCCAACCATTAACAATACTAAATAGATGAACGATGCTACTGGAAATAGAGGGTAAATAATAGATACCCCACCATTATAATTATAAAACATACCTAAATCTATTAATCCACATATACATACCAATGAAATTCCTATAATTGTTATTTTATCTAATAATTTACCATTTTTCAATTTTGAAGATGCATTTGACAATAGTATAAACAAAGTAATTGCTGCGTTAATATGAAAAGGCGTTACTAAAAGTGCTAAAAGTTTATCATCTATAAACATTATTATAAGTGCCGCTATAAAAAAAACACAATTAAATGCAAAAGCAATACTCAATATCTTACTAGATTTTTTTATTGGAAAATCAAAATAAAAACCCAGCAAAGCAACACCAACAAAATATACACTAATATACTCTAAAATCGTATTAAAATGCATATTACCTGAAATAAATTGTATCGTTCTAGTATAGGCTAATGACCAACTTCCAATGCATATGCATAGTAGTGCTAAAAAAACTAATTTTATCATTTTACCTTGAACCACAGAAGAATAAATTGATAATATTAAAAGGACTATACCAATGATAATCAATGTAATTGATATTTGAAAAACGAGCATATTTTTATGAACAGCATCCGTTTTTACCTTATATTCAGTATCAAATCTAGGTGGTTCTAAATCTACGAATGCCTTGTCTGCTACAGCTCTTATTGAAATTCTTAATTTTTTATTTTGATATCCATTAGGTATACCAATATAATGAGTTCCACTGTACGCATCATCACCATTTCCATAGCTATATATTAAATCATCATTTAAATAAACTCTTACTCTCGCAAAATAACTTATAAAACTGAAATACATATTGTCTTTTTTAGCATTAGGCATAATTCTAGTTATTTCAAATTCATCTCCATAATTAGCATCAAAAATATAATCATTGAATCTAACGTTTTCAACAATTTCACCATCATGCTCAATAATATATCCAGTATTAAGAATACTGCTTTTTTGGTTTTCTCCTTTAACAAATAGTAGCAATAAAATCAAAAATATTATACCCGCTAATATTGATAGTATTAAACCCACAACCCTTTTATTTTTCATATATTCTCCAATATTATTTAATTACTTTAATTATATAATATTTAAAGGTTTTTTTCAATGTTTTTAGCATTATTTGAAAAAAAAGTCCCCAAATAGAAAGAGACTTTTTTCACTACATATTTTTGAAATTTTTTTATATTTTATGCTTTAAACTTTTAATTGATAATTTTCCATTATTATAAAAAAACATAATTAATGCCATAGCCGATATGATTAAATAACCAAGAATACTAAATAAATCTGGAGTCTGATTAAAAATAATGAATCCAAAAATAGCTGCAAAAACTATTTGTGAATAATCATAAATTGAAATTTCATTGGCTGGTGCATAGTAATATGCATAAGTCAAACCAAATTGTCCTCCTGTAGCGGATATCGCTACTAATCCCATTATAATCCATTGGTTCAAAGTCATAGGAACATAATTAATCATCATGAGTGGAAATGTAATTAAACTAGAAAATGCAGAAAAAAACAAAACTATAAAACTGCGATTCACATTTTTCTTGCCCAATAATCTAAGCATAGAGTAAGCTGCACCTGCACTAATTCCTCCACACAATCCTATCATTGATGGAAATAAGGCAGCATTAGCAAAACTAGGTTTAATTATAAATAAAGATCCTACAAATGCTCCTAAAATTGCTAACCACTGAATCGTCTTCACATCTTCTTTCAATATTATATATGAAAATATAATTGTGAAAAATGGAGACAACTTATTTAACATATTTGCATCAGCTATAACTAAATGATCTATTGCATAGAAATTACAAACCATACCAACTGTTCCTAATAAAGCTCTTAGTACTAATGGTAAAATATTTTCTTTTTCAATCTTAAATTCTACTTTTTGCCTTTTCATTATAATAAATGCTATTACAAATGCAAAAATATTTCTAAAAAACGCCTTTTCCTGAGCTGGTAAATTTCCAGCTAATTTGATAAATACACTCATCAAAGTAAATGAAAAAGCCGCAAATAATATACATAAAATTCCTTTTGTTTTATTGTTCATTTTGATTTATACACGCCTTCACTAAATTATTTGCTAAAACTGATGTTGTAACCGATCCTACTCCTCTTGGTACTGGAGTAATCATAGAACATTTACCTTCACATGATTCAAAATCTACATCTCCACAAAGTTTCCCATTTTCATCTACATTTATTCCAACATCAATTAATATAGCATCTGAATTTATAAATTTTTCGTCTACAAATTTCGCTTTTCCAATAGCTGCAACAACTATATCAGCTTTAGATGTTATGTCTGCTAAATTTTTTGTTCTAGAATGACAGATTGTAACAGTAGCATTATTTTGTAATAATAGTAGTGATAATGGCTTACCTACAACCATAGATCTACCTATAATAGCAATATTCTTACCTGTTATATCTATATTATAAAACTTTAAAATTTCTATAACTGCTGCAGGAGTACATGGGGCAAATCCTGTGCTATCTCCTTCTGTTATCTTCGCAACATTGCAAGGACTAAAACAATCTATATCTTTTGACGGTTCAATAATATTTTTGATTTTTTCCTCTGTTAGCTGATTCGGTAACGGTCTAAATATCAATATACCATTAACAGTTTTATCCATATTTGATTTTTCAAGTTCTAACACAAAATCTTCTTCTGAAATATTTTCAGCTAATGCTTTAACCTCAACTTCTATACCACATTTTTTCATTCTTTTTAATGCTCCTCTTTCATATGAAAGATCATCATCTCTATTACCAACTCTGATAATTTGAAGTTTTGGCAATATATTACTTTCACTTAAATCACTTACTTTTTTAATTATTTCTGCTGTTAACTCATCAGCAACAGCTTTTCCTAATAATAATTTCGACATATTTACCTCCTTAATATATCTTATTATAACAAAAAAAGCAGAATTTTCAACAAAATTCTGCTTTTTCTTATATTATCTTACTCAATCCTCATTCTTCAAATTAAATTTACTTACTAATTCTTTTAACATAACTGCCTGACTAGATAACTCTTCACTAGCTGCAGCACTTTCTTCAGCTGTAGCTGAATTGTTTTGTACAACAGCTGATATTTGATCTACACCCACATTTATCTGAGAAACACCTTCTGCTTGTTTTTTACTTGCTATATCTATTTCTTCAACAAGTTTTTGAGTATTTGAAACTTTTTCTACAACCATATTCAACGAAGTTGCTGTTTCTTCAGCTATTTCAGACCCATTCTTAACTGCATTTATTGCTCCTTCAATCAATACAGTAGTCCCTTTTGCTGCTTCTGCAGATTTTTGTGCTAATGTTCTAACTTCATCTGCTACAACACTAAATCCTTTACCAGCATCTCCTGCTCTTGCTGCTTCAACTGCTGCATTAAGAGCTAATATATTGGTTTGGAATGCAATATCATCTATTGTTTTAATTATTTTACCTATTTCATTAGCTTTTTCATTTATTTCTCCCATCGCTACATTTAATCTAGACATATAATCATTACTTTCTACCGCAAGTTTGCCTGATTCAGTAGATAATAAATTGGCATTATATGAATTTTCAGCATTTGCTGTTATTTGATTACTGATTTCTGAAATTGTTGCTGATAATTCTTCTATAGATGATGCTTGTTCTGTCGCTCCTTGAGATAATGCTTGTGCACCAGCAGAAACTTGATCTGCTCCATCAGAAACTTGCTCTGATGATACATTTATTTCACTTAATGTAGAGCTCAATTCTGCGTTTATTTTAATCATGCCATTTAAAACATTTTGATAATCCCCAACATAAACCGAACGATCTTTAGATTTAATATTGAAGTTACCATCTGCCATTTCACCTAAGCAATAATCAATATCCGATATGATAAAATTAAGTCTCTCTGCCATTTTTCTAAAATCTTCCGCAAGTTCACCTATCTCATCTTTAGACTCATAATCAATATTCAACTTAAGATTACCACTTGATAATTCAGATGCTGCATCTACTATTAAACTTATAGGTCTAGTTATAGCTCTAATATTAACAAATGAGAATATAGTTGCTATAATTACTACTGCAACAGCTAAAATAATCATTAGTATTATCGAAATAATTGACTTTTGTCCAGATTCAACACAATTTTTATCTACTCTGTCTGAAACTATTTTTGTTGTTTTATCTAACTCTTTTCCAGCAAGATCAAATAAGGGAATAAATTCCTCTTTTATAACTCTGCTCGCCTCTTTTTTATTGTTTGAATCTATATTAGAAACAATTTCATCTTTCAATCCATATGCTTGATTAAATAAAGTATGAAATTTTTTTAAATTTTCATCTCCAGGATATCTTTCATCCAATTGAGGAACTAGAGTTTCTAATATCTCCTTAGATTTATCGTCAGCAATATTTAATGCTTCCATTTCATTTTCTTTATCCTCTGCTAATACTGCTTCATATAAACTTCTTTCAACTATTGTAAGATTATTCTTTGTATTCCAAAATAAGTTCTGTGCTGGTATTGCTTTATCACAAAAATAATCAATCATATTTGCAAGTGATTTCATTTGAAAAACTGCAAATCCCATTGCTATCAACGCTAATACCACTATAACTAAACTAGTCATTTTTAATTTTAATCCAATTTTCCAATTCTTCAAAATTCTATCTCCTTTTCTTTTATTTATTAAATTAATACCCTATAATTATATGATTAAACACTAAAGCCTTGCTAGGAGAACAATTTTGATGTATACTGAATTTGTAGATATGGTATTTAATAAAAGGAGAAGTGAATGAATTTTTCAAATAAAATGAACTTTTATAAATTCTTGAACACTAAAGTTTTAGGACTTATATGTGAAGAAGATGATTGGTTAGCCAATTTAGCCAATGTTTCAGCAAAATTATACGAATACTTAGATGACATAAATTGGTGTGGATTTTATTTATTTAAAAATAAAGAACTTATTTTAGGACCATTTCAAGGAAAATCAGCATGCACACATATTCAAATCGGAGCTGGTGTTTGCGGAACTGCTGCTTTGAATAAAAAATCAATTTTAGTAGATGACGTAGATAAATTTGAAGGTCATATAGCTTGCGACAGTGCATCAAAATCTGAGATCGTAATTCCAATTATTGTTGATAATAATTTAATTGCGGTACTAGATATTGATAGTCCCTTTATCAGTAGATTTGATTCCGATGATGTGTTAGGTATTGAAAAAATAGTAGACACTATAATAAAAAACATAGCTTTTCCAAGAAAATTCATTTAAAACAAAAAATGCTCATAAAAAAGCTGTAGAAATAATCTACAGCTTTTTTTATTTTTAACCTTTATTTTTTATAATCAATACTACTTTTATTCAAGAACCATTGCTTCTTTGAACATCCATTGTCCCATTTTAGTTCTAGTTACACCGATAACTTTAGTTTGATCAATTACAAATAAGTTAGTGTAATAGTAAATAGGAGCAACAATCATCTCATCGCCTATCATAATTTGTTCTGCTTTTTTATAAGCGTCATCTTTAGTAGTACCTGATGAAATCATTGCTTCAGCTATTGCTTCATCAAATGCTTTATTTTCAGGATTTAAAATCTTATCATGAGGAGCTGTGATTGGTTCTTCTTCCCATCTCCACTGAGCATCATTATTACCAGAATATGAAGTCCATAAGTCTAACATAGTCATAGGGTCTGAATAATCTCCTAACCAACCACCACGAGAAACGTCAAAGTCTCCACGTTGTCTAGTTTGTTGGAATGTAGCCCACTCTTCATTTTCAAGAGTAATTTCAATACCTAAATTGTTTTTCCACATTTCTTGTAAAGCTTCACCTATTTTTTGGTGACCTTCAGATGTGTTATACAAGTATACTAATGTTGGGAATCCTTCGCCTTCTGGGAATCCTGCTTCAGCTAATAATTTTTTAGCTTCATCAATTTTCGCTGAGTTTGGCTCTATACCAAATTCTTCTACTGGCATTCCATTAGCATCTAATTCTCTACAAGATGTTCCATCAGACCAAGCTAAGTTTGGAGGAATAAATCCAGTTGCTGGAATTTGTCCACCTTTTGTAACTTGCTCAACAATTAATTTTCTATCAATTGCCATTGCCATTGCTTTTCTTACTCTTACATCATTCATAGGAGCTTTATCACAGTTGAATATTACATAATAAGTTCCAATTTGAGCTTCTTGAGTAAAGTTTGGATCAGTTGCTACTAAGTTAGGAATTTGATCTGAAGGTATAGTTCCGTTTACTTGAATTTGACCTGCTTGATAACCATTCAAAGCTGTTGTAGCTTCTGCAATCATTAAGCCATGAATTCCAGCTAATTTAACCATATCTGCTTGTCTGTAATTTGGATTTTTCTTCATATCTAAGTGAGAACCAATTTGATAATCTTCTAACATGAAAGGTCCATTAGATACACATGTCATAGGATCTTTTTCCCAACCTTCTCCGTTAGCTTCTATTATATCTTGTCTAACTGGAAAATAAGTATAGAAAGAAACTAAATTCATAAAATAAGAACATGGATTCTCTAATTCTACTACTAATGTAGTATCATCTTTAGCAGTTACACCAATTTCATCTGCTGATACTTCACCATCATAATATTTCTGAGCATTTTTCAAGTATGGTAATACTATAAATGAATACTCTGATGCTGTATTAGGATCACAAACTCTTTTCCAAGCATATTCAAAATCTTTTGCAGTTAATGCTTGTCCATCTGACCACATTAGACCTTCTCTTAATTTGAAAGTATAAGTTTTACCATCATCTGATAATGTATAACTTTCAGCTTGACCTGGCTCTAATCCATTTTGACCGTCAATATATAATCCTTCAAATAAATTTTGGATAATATCTCCACCGTCAGAAGCATTATTTAAACCTGGATCAAAAGTTCTTGGATCCGCACCTATATTCCATACTAAGTAAGTATCACTCATGTCACTACCTGTATCAGTAGATCCTGTATCTCCTGTATCTCCTGTATCAGTAGATCCTGAATCAGTAGATCCTGAGTTTGTTCCTGAATCAGTTGTAGCACTATCTCCACAACCAACTGGTAATATTAATACTAGCGCAAGTATTAATATTAAAGATAAAATTCTTTTCATTTAAACTTCCTCCTTATTTTTATAAGCAATGTAATCATCACTTGTTTATGAAAACGTTATGATAACATTATAAACCATAATTCTCATCTTGTCAATAACGTTCGCAATTCATAAATATTTATCTAGTAGTATTTAGCAAAATAAACTTTCGCTTTTTCTGCATTTTCCTATTAATATACTAATCTAGATTTTTTTTATTAATAATCAATTGTATTTAATACTTTTAAAGAATATTTATTCAATTGAAATATACCCATCTTTTCAACTTTTAAACAAGATGACATGCAACCCAATGATTTCCACCAACATCTTTCAATACTGGAGTTTCTTCAGCACAAATTGGCATAGCGTGTTTACATCTAGTTCTAAATTTACATCCTGAAGGTGGATTAAGTGGACTCGGAACATCCCCTTCTAATACAATTCTATCTATTTCATCTGATTTATCAGGATCCGGAACTGGTATTGATGATAATAATGCCTGAGTGTAAGGATTTACAGGATTGTTATATAATTCATTACATTCTGCAACTTCCATCAAACTACCTAAATACATTACACCAACTCTATCAGAAATATGTTTAACCATTGATAAATCATGCGCAATAAATAAATATGTCAAGCCTAAATCTTCTTGAAAATCTTCAAGCATATTGATAACTTGAGCTTGAATAGAAACATCCAATGCTGATATTGGTTCGTCACATATTATAAATTCTGGATCAACTGCAAGCGCTCTAGCTATTCCTATACGCTGTCTTTGACCTCCAGAAAACTCATGTGGATATCTACTAGCGTGATCTTTACCTAAACCTACTTTTTCAAGCAAATCATAAATTCTATCTTGTCTATCTTTTCCAGTATAAATTTTATGGATATCTATAGGCTCACCTATGATATCAGAAACAGTCATACGCGAATTCAAAGATGCATATGGATCTTGAAAAATCATCTGCATTTTTTTTCTATACTGCATCATTTGACCTTTATTCAAATGCGCTAAATCAACACCATTGTATAAAATTTCACCACCTGTAACATCATATAATCTCATAATAGTTCTACCAGTAGTAGATTTTCCACAACCTGATTCTCCTACTAAACCAAAAGTTTCACCTTTCTTTATATGAAATGAAACATCGTCAACTGCTTTAATGTATTCAACTTTTTTCTTAATGAATCCTGATTGTTTTGTAAAATATTTTTTTAAATTCTTAACTTCTAAAAGAACATCATTGTTATTATCCATTTATTTTTACACCTCCTTTTAATGACTCGTATATATCGTTTTTAGGTGCGTCATCATGCATCAACCAACACATAGCTTGATGTTGATCACCTACATTGAAAAATGGCGGAAGTTTTTCCTGACATATTTTCATGGCAAACTCACATCTTGCATAGAATGGACATCCTGTAGGCGGATTCAATAAATCTGGAGGTGTTCCTGCAATTGGAACTAATCTAGTTCTATTATTACTTCCTACATTTGGAATTGATCTTAAAAGACCCATAGTATATGGATGTCTAGGATTATAAAAGATATCTCTTTTTGTACCTTTTTCCATAATTAAACCACCATACATAACTACAATTCTTTCACATACATCTGACACTACTCCTAAATCATGAGTAATCAATATAGTTGATGTATTTAATCTTTTATTCAATGCTTTAATCAAGTCTAATATTTGAGCTTGAATAGTTACATCTAATGCAGTAGTAGGTTCATCTGCTATTAACAAATCTGGCTCACATGACAATGCCATAGCAATCATTGCTCTCTGTCTCATACCACCACTAAACTCATGAGGATAGTTATACGCTCTTTTTTCTGGTGCTGGAATTCCAACTATCTTAAGCATTTCTATTGCTTTTTCAAATGCTTCTTTTTTACCTACTTTTTGATGTTTTATAATAACTTCTGCTATTTGTGATCCAACTGTAAATACTGGATTTAGTGCAGTCATTGGATCTTGAAAAATCATTGCTATTTCATTTCCCCTAAGAGCCTGCATTTCTTTATTTGTTTTTTTAGCTATATCTTGTCCTTTAAATAAAATTTCACCATCAACTATTTTACCTGGATATTGTAATAATTTCATAACAGATAGTGAAGTAACACTTTTTCCACTGCCTGATTCGCCAACTAATCCAATTGCTTCAGATTTATTAACATCAAAATCAATTCCACGAATAGCTTTAACTTCTCCTAAATGTGTAAAGAAAGAAGTTCTTAAATTTTTTACATCTAATATTTTTTCTGCCATAATTCACCTCTTCTTACTTTCTTAATTTAGGATCTAATGCATCTCTAAGACCATCACCTAGCAAGTTAAACGCTAGAATTGTGATTGAAATAGCTAATGCTGGATAGAACAATTGATAAGGATATGTCATAAATGCTGATAAAGCATCATTACATAATTTACCCCATGAAGACATAGGTGCTGATATACCTAAACCGATAAAACTTAGGAAAGCCTCAGTAAATATCGCACTAGGTATCTGCATAGTCATTGATACCATAACTGGTCCCATTACATTTGGTATCAAGTGTCTTCTCATAATTCTACTTGTAGAAGCTCCTAATGATTGTGCTGCAAGTACAAATTCTTGTTCTCTCAAACTTAGAACTTGACCTCTAACAATACGTGCCATTCCAACCCAATAAGTAATACTTATTGCTAATATGATAGTAAATAAATCACCACCACTTCCATCACTTTGAAGAACTACTGAAAGTAATATAACATAAAGCATCATTGGAATTGAACTGATTGTATCAACTAATCTCATCATAATCATGTCAGTACGTCCGCCAAAATAGCCTGAAATACCTCCATATATAACACCTATAACAAAGTTAACTAAAGCTGCAACTATACCAACTGTTAAAGATATTCTAGCACCATATACTAATCTGATGAATAAGTCTCTACCTAGTGGATCTGTACCTAATACATATGTCTTATTTCTAACTGACAATGATGTTTTAACTACTTCTCCATTTACTGTAATGTCGTATTTTTCCATATTTGCTATTTTATCTTCATAAGGCTTCAAATCAATTGTTTTGTCTACAACTGATTTTGCTTTAGCTAAAATATATTCCTTGTTAGCTTGAAAAAAATCATTATATTCTATTACAACTGTTTTACCATTTATTTCATATATATTTCTATGATTAATTCTATCATCTTTGACATTATTTGGTACTTCTAGTAAAACACCTTCATCCGATACACTAATCAATTTATAATCTTGAGTCATATAAACATAATCGCCATCATATACATCATATAAATCTAATGACGGTGGAGTATTTGCAAATCCCAATATTTGATCAGAATAACTAACTGGCCATACAAATGGAATAAATATTGCTCCTAAACCGATAATCAAAATTATAATCAATGAAAGCATAGCAATTTTATTTTTCTTTAATCTTCTCCATGAATCTTGCCAATATGTTAAACTTGGCCTCTCAACCTTCTCTGCATCTTTTTCAGAATTATCTAAAGGTTCCCATAAATCTTTTTTCATCTCCATAAAATCACTCCCCTAATCAAATTTTATTCTAGGGTCAACTAGTACATATAGTATATCTACAAAGATAACTGACACAACTAATAGTAAAGAATAGAACATGGTAATACCCATTATAACTGTATAATCTCTATCTGTAATACTTGTTGTGAATAATTGACCTATTCCTGGTATAGCGAAAACTTTTTCAACTACAAATGATCCTGTCGTAATTCCTGCGATCATTGGTCCTAAATATGTAACTATAGGAATCATAGCATTTCTAAGTCCATGTTTCCAAATAACTACTGACTCAGATAAACCTTTAGCTCTTGCAGTTCTAATATAATCTTGCTGCAATACCTCAAGAAGTGAAGTTCTCGTTAAACGAGTAATATAAGAAAGTGAAAAAACTCCTAGTGAAATTGTAGGTCCTATATAACCAGTCCAACTTCTTACTCCAAAAGCTGGAACCCATCCCAATTGCCTACTAAAAATATACAAAAATCCGGTGGCTATAACGAAACTAGGAATCGTAGCCCCTAAGGTGGCGAGTATCATTGCAATTCTATCAAATATCCCATTTTGATGCAGCGCTGCCACAACCCCAAACGGAATACCTACTACAATTACCATTAAACTGGCCCAAATACCTACTTTTAATGAATACGGAAAACCATCCTCAATGATATCTGCTACATCAACTCCAATTTTTTTATAAGATGCTCCAAAATCCCCTTTTAGGAAATTTCCTACATACTTAAAATATTGAACGTATAGAGGTTTATCAAATCCATATTTTGCATAAACTGCCTCTTTTACCTTCGGATCCATTTGTCTCTCTGATGTAAACGGATCTCCTGGAATAGCATGCATTAATAAAAATGTAATTGTTAATACAAACCATAATGTTATAATTGCAGAAAAAACTCTTTTTACAATATAACGTGCCATATTTTTCTCCCTTCTGCCTTTTTAAAATTTCATAGTCAAGATTTCTAATCGTATGATTATGATAACGTTTCTACGTGTGATTATAGCACGATTGATATCTTTTGTCAATACAAAAATACGTTTGCATACCTTGTTAGTCATTGCTTTTGACAGATTTTAGCCTTTATTTTTTCTTTGCAAGAAAATTAAACGCTACTAGCTATATTACAAAGCTTATTTTAGAAACGTTATCCTGCTTTTTATGTGTTTTACTTTCCATAATTACGAAAAAGGTTTACTTTTAAAACTTCATTTTTATTTTTGCCGAATTTAAAACGAAAATAAAAAAGTGTATAATCTTAAAGATTATACACTTGAATTTCTATTCAACAGTTACAGATTTAGCTAAATTTCTAGGTTTATCTATATCATATTCGTTATTTAGGGCTGCATAATATGCAATAAACTGTGTTGGAATTGTAGCTACCAAAGGTGTAAGCATTTCATGTACATCATCTATTATTATATCATCTGAATCCAAACTCATACTTCTCAGTGATATTACTCCAACATGAGCACCTCTAGCCTTTACTTCTTTTATATTACTCCTTGTATTCAAATTAATATTATCTTGAGTTATTATAGCAAACACTGGTACATCATCTTCAATCAACGCAATGGTTCCATGCTTAAGTTCCCCTGCAGCAAAGCCTTCTGTCTGAATATAAGATATCTCTTTAAGCTTTAAAGCAGCTTCTAAACAAGTGAAATAATCTAAATGCCTTCCTATATAAAAACATGATTTTTTATTAACAAGAAAATTTCTGGCAATATCTTGGAATATTTCTTCATTATCACACAAAGTTTCCATTACATTTGAAACAATACTTAGCTCATGAAAAATATCTACATCTATATCATTATTGCATGCAGTTGCTAAAATCGCTAATACTGAAATTTGAGCCGTATAAGCTTTAGTTGAAGCCACAGCAATTTCAGGTCCTGCATATAATAGCAAGCTATAATCAGCCTCTCTAGAAAGCGTAGACCCTTTTGTATTAGTTATTGTCAAAGTTTTAAATCCAAGTTTTTTTACTTTCACTAACGCCGATCTACAATCTGCAGTTTCTCCACTCTGAGAAATAAACATAAATATAGGATTTTCAGTTAGTAAAGGTGTATTGTATACAAACTCACTAGCTATTATAACTTCTGTTGGTTTCTTAGCAATTTTTTCAAAAACTTGTTTTCCAACTAATCCCGCATGATAAGATGTACCACACGCAACTATGTATAATTTATCAGATTTTTTTATATCCTCTAATAATTTTTCTTCAATTACAATATTTCCGCTATCATCCGAATAATTATTTATTATCTTTCTGACTACATATGGTTGCTCTTTTATTTCTTTCATCATATAGTGAGGATATATTCCTTTATCTATATCTGAGGCATCTATATCTGCTATAAATGATTTTCTAGATAGTTTATTACCATAAATACTGTAAATATCTACTGAAGTTTCACTAATTTTAATAAACTCTTTATCGTTCACTTCGTAAAACTCATTTGTATAATTTATCATAGCCATAGCATCACTAGCTATCATATTAAAATCTTCTCCTAAACCTATTAATAAAGGTGATTTATTTTTAGCTGCATATAAAACATCTTTATTTTCTCTATCTAATATTGCTAAAGCATATGAACCTTTTATCTCAGACATTGTATGTCTGATTGCCATTTCAACATTTTCACCATCATCTGAAAATTTTTGTATAAGTTGAACTATAACTTCTGTATCAGTATCACTTATCATTTTAACATCTGATAAATATGTTTCCTTTAAATACTCATAGTTTTCTACTATTCCATTATGAACCAAAGTAAATCTAGCACTATCACATTGATGTGGATGAGCATTAACTTGATTAGGTACACCATGAGTTGCCCATCTAGTATGACCAATTCCTATATTACTAGATACATTTCCATTTACAACTTCTCTTAAATGAGCAATTCTACCCTTATCCTTGAAAACTTCTATTTTGCCATCATTTATCAATGCTATTCCAGCTGAATCATATCCTCTATATTCCAATTTTTCCAATCCAGATAAAATTGGCTCTTTCGCATCTTTATTTCCTGTAAATCCTACTATTCCGCACATATTTTCCTCCTTAAATTAGGAGTGAATTATATTCAGGCATAATTTATTTTTGTATTTACCGTTACCGGTAAATTTTGTATAAATTTTCGCACTGCCTAGTGCGCAGAGTACCCGCTGATTTTCGATTTCCTCTGTCCTCGTCAACTAATAATAATTAGCCCATGCGCTTTCAATTATTTAATATAATCACTCTCGTTAATATCTACAATGTCTATTTTATCATACTTATAGATATGTGTATAGTGTTTTTTACTTAAGAAAATTTAATATCAATAAAAAAAGCGCAGAGTCAAACTCTACGCTTAAGTGTTTATACAAATTGATTACATATCACATGAAACAACTTGTGCTTTTTTTAATTGGTCTATAAATTGTGGAACAACTTTAAATACATCTCCAACAATTCCTAAATCAGCAGCTTCAAATATAGGAGCATACTCATCTTTATTGATAGCTATAATATAATCAGACTCTTCCATTCCAGCTAAATGCTGAATAGCTCCTGATATACCACATGCGATATATAATGTAGGTCTTACAGTTTTTCCTGTTTGTCCTACTTGTCTGTCTTTTGATACCCAACCAGCGTCTACTGCTGCTCTAGATGCTGCAATAGTTCCGCCTAATAATTCAGCTAATTCTTCTAACATAGCAAAATTTTCTGGTCCTTTTAAT
>Ga0193962_1000676_pt1 | contig 15761 bp, 15 predicted proteins | sample FB_5_MG_FD_140335 | JGI IMG/M metagenome (GOLD analysis project Ga0193962, IMG submission 140335) | Microbial mat bacterial communities from the Broadkill River, Lewes, Delaware, United States - FB_5_MG | ecosystem: Environmental > Aquatic > Freshwater > River > Microbial mats | place: USA... | reverse complement strand
TACTTTGGAGGTGGCAAACTCACAAAATGTAGATTTTCCTGTAGTGGGAAGACCTATCTACAAAGATGAGAACCCAGCGAAGAAGGTATCTGCTATTTTGGAGAAGATTGGTTCGTTTTAGTCTCCTCTTTTACTTTTATACTTTTAGGCTTACTCATATTTACAGCATTATCCATACCTATTTTTATGAAGTAACCACCTATAACAAATATAGCTAAGACTATCAATGGAGTAAGTTTTTTGAGTGTTGGCATAGTATGCCTCCTTTTGATTTAATAACGAATAATACACTTTTTAGATAAAATATACTTTTTAAAAAATAAGAAAAGGGATAAATAATGTCAGAAAAAAATATAAATAATGTAGAGCAGATTAGAGATATTATATTTGGCTCACAGATAAAAGAGTTTGAGAGTAGGTTTGATAAGCTAAATAAGAGTATGAAACTACTAGAGGATAAACTTCTCAAATCATTTGAACAATCACATACCAAGCTACAAAATGAGACCAATCGTTCTATAGAGGCACTAGAGAAGAGTATAGATAATCTAAGCTCATACTCCCAAAACGAAAGAGCTAAACTCAAAACGATTATAGACTCTGTTGAGTCTAACCTAAAAGAGCAACTAAGCAATCAAAAAGATGAACTAACTACAAAGATAAAGATACTCAAAGATAATGTAGCAGATGAAAATAGTAGAAACTTTGATAGTATCAATAAGATAAAAGAGGATATTGAGGCTACTCTAAATGAGGGATTATCTAATCTATCTGATGAGAAGCTATCACGAGATAGTATCTCCAAGCTACTTTTGGAGATGGCTATGACTATACAAGGCAGAGATATGGGTTCTATCTTGAGTGAAGATGCAAAATCAAAAAAGTAGTGACTCTGATTTAGAGAGACTTCGTACTCTTATTCTAGGTAGTGAGATAGAGCATCTAAAGGATTTGGATAAGAGAGTTGATAATATATTTGATAGTGATGAGCTTAGGCAGATAGTTACAAAAAGCATATCTAAAGAGATAGAGAACAATAGAGATAAGATGATAGATGCTCTCTACCCTATTATCGGTGCGATGATATCAAAGTATGTCACTCAAGCTATCAAAGAGATGATGCAAAATATAAATAACAAGATAGAAGATGGTCTCTCGTTTGATAGGTATAAAAGAGCGATAAAATCAAAGATAACAGGAGTAAGTGAGATGGAACTACTTTTGCAAGATAGTAATACTACTATTATTTTATCACTATTTATAATCAAAAAAGAGAGTGGACTTCTAGTGGCCAAATCGCAACTAGATGATAGAGGGATAGATGACCCTCACATGGTGGCATCTATGGCGAGTGCTATACGAGACTTTATCAATGATTGGATAAAGAGCCATAAATCTCAATCAGAGGTTCAGATACTAAGCTATGGTGATGCTACGCTATATATAGAGAGTGCTGGGTCTGTATATATTATCGCCTTTTTAAATGATGAGCCTGATTTTAAACTTCGTAAGAGTATCAATAACTTTTTTGCCTCTATCATCAAAGAGTATTCAACCTTTTTCCAAACATTTGATGGAGATGATGAGTCTAAGGAGGTGGAGTCACTATCATCTAAAATGTATGAGTATCTAAATCTACAAAAGAGTCCCTTTGAGTCTAAAAAAAGAGATAAAAATAGAAAACCTCTAAAGTATATACTCTATTTAGTGCTACTAATATCAACTATATATATAACTTATAATTTAAATATAAGCTATATGGAGTATAGATTAGAGACTCTAATAAAGGATAAAACCAATCAAGAGATAGAGGTAAATCAAGTAGATGATAATCTACTCCTAAAAGGTAGTGTAGCACAACTAGAGGATATATATGAGATAGAGAAGATAATCAAATCTCAAACTACTCACTCTATCAAAAATAATTTGATAGTACCAATAGATAATATAATAGATGTAGTAGAGAGTAAAGATAATAAAATATCTACACTAAATCAAGAGAATAGTATCTCTATAGATAAGCTAAATGAGAAGATTATATATATAAATAGACAGCTCAAAAAATCAGAACATCAGATAAATCAACTCAAAAAAGATAGTAAAAAAGAGATAGAGATATTCAAAAAAGTAGATATGAAAAAAGAGATAATATCTAAACTAGATAGAGAGTTTGAGAACAATAAATTCTATATAGAGTCTGAAAAATCTTTGGATTTTAGAGATTTACACATATTTGATGTGGGAAAAGTGAAATATAATGTGGATAAGATTGATATAGTTAGCAAAAATTTTGAAGAGTTTATATCTATTTTATCAGAGTATATAGAGTATATAGATAGTATTATTATAGAGGGTCACACAGATAGTGTGGGAGATGAAGCCAAAAATATGGAGCTATCGCTAAAGAGAGCTAGTGCAGTTAGAGACTATCTTATCTCTTTGCCTATAATAGAGGACTCTTTTGTAAAGTATCTCATAGAGATAGATGGATTAGGAAGCAAAGAGAAGATAGAGGTAGATGGTGTCGAAGATAAAGAGGCTTCAAGACGGATTAAAATTAAATTAAAACTAAAAGATAATATATGATTAGAAAAAAAATAGTTATATTAGGAGACTTCTCTGTAGGTAAGACGAGTCTTATTCGTAGATATGTAGATGGCTCATTTGATGATAAGTATCTAAGCACTATTGGAGTAAAAATATCCAAAAAGTCTGTAGATACAGATAGTGGTAGTTGTGAGCTTATTATTTGGGATATTGAGGGCAATACTCCTACCAAAAGCATACCTCTAACATACTACAAAGGTGCTAGTGGAGCGATATTTGTAGTAGATATTACTAGAAGTGAGACTATAGAGAATTTACAAGGACATATAGATAGATTTATTCAAGTAAATCCAGATGCTCACTATATAGTAGCTTATAACAAAGCTGATATTTTAGATGATACTCAAAAAGATGCGTTTGAATTAGACTCATATAGCTTCTTGACATCTGCAAAGATAGCCCAAAATGTAGATATACTATTTAGTAGAATTACGCAGGATATGATGATATGAAAAATATTCAAGCTATATTAAATATTATACTCTCTAAGGATATATTTCAATATATCTTTATAGATAAGATGTATAGAGTTGTAGATATTTCAGATGGGGTAGGAGCGTATCTAGCCAAAAGTCCAAAGATAGGAGAGGATATACTTCTCTATCTTCCTGAGCTTGTAGGGTATGAGAGTGAGATAGAGAATATCTTAAATGGAGTAAACAAATCTTATCTCCTAGAGAGTATAGATATAAACAACCACTATATCAATATATCCATAGAGTATTATAATGATGAAACTATTATAATCTTATTACAAAATATCACAGATATTACAAACTCCAAACAGAAGCTTTTGCAATATAGTAATGAGTCTATACTTCTCAATAGTACACTAGAGAATATTATAAATAGACAAAATGCTCTAGTATTTCTAACCAATAGAGATGATATAATCTATGCCAATAAGAAATTTTTGGATTACTTTGATGTAGATAGTCTAGTAGATGAGAGGATAGATATATATAAGTACCTTGATACTCCCATAGATAGCTATGATAATCTATTTCCTCTAGTAGATGACAAAGAGATATATATAAGTATCAAAAGCGATACATTTATACTCAAAGCTACACTAATCGAGTCCTCACACAAGCTATTTACTCTATCTCGTGTCACAGAGCTATCAAATGAGAAAAATATAGATACCCTAACAGGACTCTACAAAAAGCCTTATTTTATATCATACCTAGAGAGAAATTTAGACAAAGCTAATGATTATGCAGTTATCGTAATAGATTTGGATAACTTCAAGAGAGTCAATGATATATATGGTCACTTAGCAGGAGATGATGTACTAAAGGAGTTTGCTCTACTTATCAAAGGTAATATTAGAGCCGATGATATATTTGCTAGATGGGGTGGAGAGGAGTTTTTGATGCTTCTTAAAAATACATCTCTTGATAACGCTATCAAAAAGCTAGAGCAGATACACGCTATCATAGAAAATCACAAATTTATACACATAGGAGAGCTAACGGCTAGTTTTGGGATTACCAACGGAATTGAGGGTGATACTATAGATAGCATTTTACAAAGAGCCGATAATGCGTTATATGAAGCCAAAGATAGAGGAAAAAATCAAATAGTATCACGAAAGGTGTAGTTTTTAATATTTTTTTAAGTTTAAATAGATATAATTCCTCTCACAAAAACACACTGGACAGATGGGAGAGTTGGCTGAATCCGCGCCCCTGCTAAGGGCGTGTAGCCTTACGGTTACCGAGGGTTCGAATCCCTCTCTGTCCGCCATTAAACTTCACAAAAAACAATCACAAAATAACTACTAACTATATGATTAAAAATCATACAATACTAATATATTATAACTATTATAACTATGATATACTCTCCATATAAAAATTATCAAAAAAGAGTATAACAGATGAAAGAGTTTATAAGCGTATATAATGAAAATCAAGAGGATATAGGTAAATTTATAATTGCCACCTTGAAAAATAACAGCTCACTACTAAATCAAGAGCCTACTAACTACAAAAAAATATTTGAATCTTTTCCATCTATGGAGCTTGTCTATATCACCGATTGTAAATTTAATCAAATATCAGCAAATGTCTTTAGAGACAAAGTTGATAATTCACAAAAAGATAGAAGTAGAGACTACCTAAATAGCAAAGTAACCAAAAAAGATGAGGAGTTTGCTATTAGCTCTCCATATATAAGCTCAGCTACTGGTAGTATGACAATTACCGTTAGAAAAGAAGAGGAGAATAAGTATATATTTATAGATTTTAATCTATCTATCTTACTAGGCAGACTAGGACTTATAGAGCTCAATCAAGCATTTAGTAAATTTACCACAACATTTTATAAGCTAGTAGGTTTCTCACTAATGGCATTTGCCTTTTTTGCTGTGGGATATGCTATCTTGGGGTATGTATCTAGTATATTTATAGAAGCCAACTTCTCTCTTGATGCACTATTTAAGCCTATTGTTGCACTAACTTTGGGACTAGCGATATTTGATTTGGCAAAGACAATTTTGGAGCGAGAGGTATTTTTCAAAAACTATAGCGATGATGATGAGGACTCAAATGTACTTACCAAGTTCTCTATAGCGATAATTATAGCACTCTCTATAGAGGCACTAATGGTGGTCTTTAAGATAGCACTACATGACTATACACAGATGATATATGCTCTATATCTTATTACAGGTATTGCATTTATAATTATATCTTTGGCTATATATAGCTATTTATCCAATAAAAAATAACAAAACTTTAAGATTATTTGGGTATAATCCTCCTCTATTGACATAGCAAAGATTAACTATAATCCAAAAGAGTCTCAATCAGGGAAAATCCATCTCAAAAAATCAAAGGTTTTAAATGGCGATAAAAGATAGTATGAAGAGTGTAGAGGCTCTATTTAAGTCCAAGAAAAAAGGTGATGTAATCACATTTGAGAATATCGCAAAAGAGTTTACCAAACAGCCAACAGTGGTTCAATCAAAAAAAATCTATAAATTATCACAAGACTCTAAAGTAAAAATCATATCTGCTTCTGAACATGCACAATATATAGTAGCAAAAGATAAAAAGAGAAGAACAGACGCAAGAGCAAAACTCATATCAGATGGCAGTGAAGATGAGTTTGATTTACACAAAGAGAAAGAGCTACTAGAGTGGAGTCGTTCAGATAGTCCTGTACGAATGTATCTAAGAGAGATGGGTAAAATCCCTCTTCTTACCAAAGAGGAAGAGGTAGATTTATCTATGCGTATCGAAGAGGGTGAGGATGTAATAATAGATGCTATATGTTCAGTACCTTACCTTATAGGATATATCATCAACTACAAAGGACCTCTACTCAATAGAGAGAGACGAGTCAAGGAGCTTTTTAAGAGTTTTGAGGATGAGAAAGTAGATACTAGCAAAGATAGTGATGATGATAGTGATGATAGTGACGATGATGTAAATGAAGATAATGAATCCAAAGATGATAGTAGAGTCAAACTTGTAGTAGATAGCTTCAAGCAGTTAGAAAAAGCCAAAAAAGATTGGATGAAATCAAGAGAAGATTTAGATACATTCTTAGAGACAGAGAAAGATGAGGTAAAGATAGTAAATGAAAGACTCAAAATCGCTTTCAAAAAAGAGCTACTCAAAAAGGCTCTACTAAATCTAGGACCAACATCAAAGCTAATAAATGAGCTTGTAAAAGCTATGGAGACAGCACTCAAAAGTGATGATAGCTTTGATAAAGAGCTAAAGAGATTAGAGTATAAGCTACCACTATTTAACGATATACTTAGAGAAAATCACCAAAAGCTACTAGCCAATATACTCGAAATGGACAAAGATGATATTATAGATGTAGTACCAGAGACCACTATGGTAAGCACCTATGTAGAGATAAAAAAACTCTTTGAGACTAGAGAGGCTAGTAAAGATAGCTTTGATTTAACAGAAGAGAAGCTTCAAGAGATACTAGGGCAAATCCGTCAAGGAAAAGCCAAAAGTGAAGTGGCAAAGACTCGTATGGCAAAGTCAAACCTAAGACTTGTGGTATCTATCGCAAAGAGATATACAAATAGAGGACTACCTTTCCTTGACCTTATACAAGAGGGAAATATCGGTCTTATGAAAGCAGTGGATAAGTTTGAGTATGAGAAGGGTTATAAGTTCTCTACTTATGCTACATGGTGGATTAGACAAGCTATATCCAGAGCCATAGCAGACCAAGCGAGGACTATTCGTATCCCTATCCACATGATAGAGACAATTAACCGTATCAATAAAATCATAAGAAAACATCTCCAAGAGACGGGGAGAGAGCCTGATTTGGATACTATCTCCAAAGAGGTAGGACTATCAGTAGATAAGGTCAAAAATGTGATTAAAATCACCAAAGAGCCAGTGAGCCTAGAGACTCCTGTAGGTGATGAGGATGATGGTAGATTTGGTGACTTTATTGAGGATAAAACTACTCTAAGTCCAACGGATGTAGTCTTGAAAGATGACCTTAATAAGCAGATAGATGATGTACTAGACCAGTTAAATGAGAGAGAAAAAGCCGTTATCCGTATGCGTTTTGGACTACTTGAAGATGAGAGTGATAGAACCCTAGAAGAGATAGGAAAAGAGCTAAGTGTAACAAGAGAGAGAGTGCGTCAGATAGAGTCTTCGGCTATCAAAAAGCTCAAACATCCAAAAGTGGGAAGAAAACTCAAAAACTACATAGAGGAGTAGAGTATGAATACTCCTAAGTTTTTCGCTCTAATCATAGGTACAGAGATACTCAATCGCAGAAGAGAAGATAGCCACTTTGACTTTGTCACAAAGGCTTTGAGTAGAAGAGGACATAAACTTAGTGGCTCTTTTATAATAGAAGATGACCCAGATTTGATAGTAGATACCATCAAGTTTATAGCTTCACAAAGAGACTCTATACTATTTTCGTTTGGAGGTATAGGCTCAACTCCTGATGACCACACAAGAGCGTGTGCATCTATCGCACTTAGTGATGGAGAGCTTGAAGTAAATCAAGAGATAAAGAGTATTATAGAAGCCAAACTAGGTGATAGAGCCTACCCTCACGCTATCTGTATGGCAGAAGTACCCAAAAATTCAGATATGCTAGAGAACCACTTCAACGGTATGCCAGCATTTTCACTAGAAAATAGATTTTACTTTATGCCAGGGTTTCCCCAAATGAGTCATCCAATGGTAGAGGCTATACTAGAGAATAATATAGAAGATAACACTCCATACTACAGATATACACTAGAAGCCCAGTGCAGAGAGAGTGAGCTTATAGATGCTATGAAACTTATGCCCAATGGCGTAGAGTTCTCATCTTTGCCCAAGATTGTACCAAATGGTGGATGGAGTCTATCTATCTCTGTGGCCTCTTATAATAAAGAGTTGGCAAGAGAGTCATTTGATATATATATAGATGCTCTCAAAGAGAAGGGTATAAACTACACAATAGAGAGCTAAGATGCCTAGATTTTTATTAACTTTATGATAGAATTTCACAAATTTATCTACACAAGGAGTATTCATAATGGATATTAGTAAAATAGGACATGGAGATAATCCAGACGCAGTAAAAGCAATCATAGAAGTACCACTCAACTCAGCTATCAAATATGAGATAGACAAAGAGTCAGGAGCTGTTGAGGTAGATAGAGTGCTTTACTCTGCGATGCACTATCCTGCCAACTATGGTTTCGTTGCCAATACTCTATCAGATGATGGTGACCCTGCTGATATTTTGGTACTTTGTGACTATCCACTCCAAGCTGGTTCATATATCAAGTGTAGATTAGTAGGTGTACTGATGACAGAAGACGAGAGTGGTGGGGATGAGAAACTAATAGCAGTACCTACAACCAAAATAGACCCAACTTATGCCAATATAAATGATTTAGGTGATGTACCAGAGCATACACTAAACCGTATCAAAAACTTCTTTGAGACATATAAGATGTTAGAGCCAAATAAATGGGTAAAAGTATCAGGATTTAAAGATAAAGCAGCAGCGACTGAGATTTTAGAAAAAGCTATTAAAAACTATAAATAATCTTTGGTGCGATAAGTGTCGCACCAACTCACATCAAAACGATAAAATCCCTCCACAGCCCCACAGTAAGATAGTTTATAATATAATATCACCAAAAAAGGGAAGAGTATGGAGCAAGATGAAGAAGAGGGGATTTTTTCTGATACTATCATAGAGCTTTATGAGAAGGTTTTTAATGAGATATTTGTAGATTTGAGAGAGATTGATGAGATGGATAAGATGGCTTTTTTATCTCTTTTTATCGGTCGAAATAATCAGATTACAGAGATTATGCCTATTATTAGGAACTTCAAAGATAACGCTATGCGAAAAAAGAGCAATATCTTGATAAAAGGCTCTGCTGGTGTGGGTAAGACTACTCTTATGTTGAGGATTATCAAAGAGAAAAATCTATTTGATGATAAGCTAGAGTATATATTTTTGGACTTTAATGATACGATAGGGTTTCGGGATAGTCATGGGTTTTTGTTGGAGCTTATTAAAAAGATAGAGATATACTTTAAAAATAGTCCATACCCTATCAATACTTTCGATGATTTGAATGATATAAACAAGCTCGTAGCCAACTATCTAGCTCTTATGGAGCATCTGAAACTTATAGATAAAGAGAGAGATTTTCCCAAGAAGTTGGTATTGATTATAGATGATTTAGACTATGCTGATGACTACTGGAAAGATATTTTAGACCAGATTATCAAGTTTGCAAACTTCAAAAATATACTTCTGATATTAAACGCAAGACCACCTCTAATCAACGATATAATGAAGACAAATGATAGGTTTCGTATCAAGTTTACAAGAGAAGTGAAGACTATTGAGCTAAATCCAATAGAGATACTAAATCTAATAACAAGTAGAATATCTATATTTCTAAATGATGAGAGTGTTAGGTCATCAGATAGTGGTATATTCTCTAGGGTATTTAAGTTTTTGGATATTTATACCAAAAAACACCCTATAGAGGCTATCATCTCAAAGACCAATATCTGTAGCAAAGATGATTTATCGCAGATAAGAGGTAAGCTTGATATATATTTTACAGAGGAGGATATACAGTTTATATCCAATATAACCAATGGAAATATTAGAGAGATTTTTTGTCTTACACAGACTCTGTTGTTGTTCGTATTGAGAAACTACAATAGACTCAAAAAGCATAAACTCCACGGTATGATAATCCCCAAAGATGAGCTATTTGGACTATTTATGGATGATACTAAATCGTTCTATTTTATAAATATCTTTGAGAAAAATGGTGCTATATATAATCTATTGAAGTTTTTTGAGATAAATCAATTTTTGAGAGACTCTGATTTGATTAAGCTTAGAAAAGAGTGCAAGATGTCTATCAAAGATGTAGAGCATACCATAGAGAAGATGTTGAGTCCATCCAATAGATTGATATGTCCTGTGAGTACAAATATATTCTCAAAAGATATAAATATGTATGATATAACACCCAAAGGGAAATATTATCTCAATGAGCTATCACAGATAGAAGAGTACAAAAAGGCTTTTAAGTGATGTTGGATTTACAGCATATCCAACGAGAGATACTCTTTATTATATTTGAACTAGAGAAAAAATCCAAAAGAGAGATTTATATAAGCACAATCATATCCAAAGTAAAGCTTATCTACCCTATAGGCAAAAACTCTATCAAAAAGTATATACAAAAGAGTCTAAATATAAAGCTACAGAAAAACCAAAAACGACTCTATATCAAAAATATCAAACATATACTAATCCAAAATAGGAGAGTAGATGAGAGAGGGTTTATCATAGTAGAGGGGTTGTACTTTTTGTTCAAAAATCGTATCAGGAGAATAGACAAAACGGCTCTATATGAGTTTTATATATACAACTCACAACTAGAGATAACAAAAGAGGAGTTTACTAAATATTTGGCTCAATTTAATATATATAAAAAAGAGATATATATAAATAAGAGGCTTATAAATAAGATTATAAAGAGATATAAAATAAAAACAGATACCCTATATAATAGGAGTTATCTATATAGAGGAGATGAGTAGATGAATTGTGTTGGTAGGTGTTACTTTTGTCAAACAGGCAACTGTATATTATCCAAAAAGATGTGTAGTGTCTGTAGTACGCATATAGAGAAGATTAGTGACAAGCTAAGTATAAAAGACCATCTTGATTATGTAGTAAATAGAAATAGATTTAGGATGAATATGGTAGTCTCTATAGTCTCTATGTGTATAGCTATTTTGGTTTTGTATATTAAATTTAATGAGCTTCCTCATTAGATTTTTTGAGCTTCTCCATTAGGCTTCTCTTCTCTTCTCTATCTCTTTTTCGCTTCTCTCTCTCATCTTTGACAGAGATTATCCATAGCCAGTTTAGAGTGATATATATTATAGTAGTCACCACGATAGAGTAAAACGCAGTCCCTACATATAGGGGGATAAATATATCAGCGATATTATCAGCAAACCACTCCATAGTAAGCTCAATATCATCTATACCCTCTTTGCCTAGTATGAAGTTACCAGTAAGATACTCCATATAGTACATAGGAGGCATTGTGAGAGGATTACTAAGCCATACCATAGAGATGGCTATAGGTACATTAAAACGGATAAATGGTGTGGTTGCCATTACGGCTAACATCTGCATAGGCATAGGTATGAAAGCCCAAAAGAGTCCTACAGCTATGCCTATGGTTATCATTCTTCTATTGATACTCAAATATGCTTTTGGAAGATTGTATTTTTCTAAAAATATATCTACTTTACTCTTGCCTGATTGTTTTTTTCTAAAAATTTTTCGTATCATTAAAGTTATCCATAGTTATAATTATTAAGTCCATAAGTTTAGTAGGCTATAGCTTTAAACCCCCTTTTTATTAACTTTTGTGTAGAATACGATTATCAAAATATACATAAAAGGTACACTTATGAGTGGATATATGATTTTTTCAGGAACAGCAAACCTACAACTATCTGAGGAGATAGCTACATATCTCGAGATGCCTCTTTCCAAGGCTACAATTAACCGTTTTTCAGATGGTGAGATAAATATCCAAATAGCACAAAGTGTAAGAGGTAAAGATGTTTTTATCATCCAACCAACTTCAGCACCTGCTAATAGTAACCTAATGGAGCTACTTATAATGACAGACGCTCTAAAGCGTTCATCAGCTAAATCTATCACAGCAGTAGTGCCATATTATGGATACGCTAGACAAGACCGTAAAGCAGCTCCTAGAGTACCAATATCAGCCAAACTAGTAGCTAATCTAATGGAGTCAGCAGGTATCACAAGAGTAGTAACTGTAGATTTACACGCATCACAAATCCAAGGGTTTTTTGATATACCTGTAGATAACCTCTATGGAGCGATACTCTTTATGGACTATATCAAATCCAAAAAATTCGCAAACCCAGTGATAGCCTCTCCTGATATAGGTGGAGTAGCTAGGGCTAGATATTTTGCAAGTAAACTAGGGCTAGAGATGGTCATAGTAGATAAGAGACGCGAAAAAGCCAACGAGAGTGAGGTGATGAATGTCATAGGTAATGTAGAGGGTAAAGATGTGATACTCATAGATGATATGATAGATACAGCAGGGACAATGGTAAAAGGGGCATCGGCTCTAAAGAAACTAGGAGCTTCTTCTGTAATGGCGTGTTGTACTCACCCTGTACTCTCTGGTCCTGCTTTTGATAGGATAGAAAATGGTGATTTGGATGAGCTTGTAGTAGCAAACACAATCCCTATATCAAGAGAGTCCTCAAAAATCAAAGTCCTCTCCACTGCGACTATGCTAGGTGAGGTGATAAGAAGAGTACACAACAACGAGAGTGTAAACTCTCTATTTGAGAGCAATAAATAAATATAGGAAACACCTTTAATGGCAAAAATATTAGATGATATTATCAAAAAAACAAAATATGATTTAGAGAAGAGAAAAGTAGATTATCCTATGGAGTGGTTGGGGCGTTCTTTGGCTTTTAATCCTTTTGTACCCAAAGATGTCAAGAGTGCTTTGCGTTCTACTTCTGATAATCCATATAGAATAATAGCAGAGGTCAAAAAAGCTAGTCCAAGCAAAGGTGTCATTCGTGAAGATTTTGACCCTATGGTGATAGCCCAAGCTTATGAGAGAGGTGGGGCTGATAGCCTCTCTATACTCACAGAGCCTCACTTCTTTCAAGGAGACAAAGAGTATCTAAGTATGGTAAGAAGATATGTAAATCTCCCACTTTTGCGAAAAGATTTTATAGTAGATAAGTATCAGGTACTAGAGGCTCTAGCTTTTGGGGCTGATTATATACTCCTAATAGCCATGGCCCTATCACGAAAAGAGCTAAAAGAGCTACACGACTACGCTCTTCATCTAGGGCTTGATGTATTGGTTGAGGTACACAACAAAACAGATTTAGTCAAAGCTATATTTGCAGGTGCAGATATAATAGGTATCAACCACCGTAACCTAGAGAGCTTCGAGATGGATATGAGACTAAGTGAGAAGCTAATACCACTAATACCAAATGGCAAAATAATAGTAGCCGAATCTGGTATCAATGACCACGAGACAGTAGTAGAGTTATCCAAAGTGGGAGCTGACGCATTTTTGGTAGGTGAACACTTTATGAGACAAGATGATATAACAGGAGCGTTAAAAGATTTAAAGTATGGAAAATCTCTTTAATAATAAGCTTATTATATAATATTGTATAAATTTTAACCATACTTAATGGTTTAAAAGCTATCTTTTATTATAAAATACTCCTATACTAAAACTATAAAGGCGATAAAATGACATCAAAAACTATTCAGAGTTCAGGCTTCTCTTTGGCAAGACGACAAGAGTTGTTAGGAGATGACTTTTATGAGATAAAGAGTGTAGGTAGTCTAACTATCGCCATAGTTTGTGATGGTCTAAGTAGTGCATTGGGTGGAGCAGAAGCATCTAAGAGAACTACTAAATACCTAATGAATAACTTCAAAATCAGACCAAAGAGCTGGAGTATAGAGAAGTGTATCTACTCTTTTATCAACTCCATTAACTCAATACTATATACAGAGTCTCAAAATAACTACCACTCATCAGAGCTACTCACTACCCTAACCATAGTCGTGGTAGAGGGCAATAGAATATATGGAGCAAATGTAGGAGATAGCCGTATATATCTCTATAGAGATAATCAACTCACCCAACTATCACAAGACCACATACTAGAAGAGAAACCAGATGAGAGTATCCTATCCAAAGCTATCGGTATGGAGGAGAGTGTAGAGCCTTTTTATTTTGAGAATAATATACAAAGTGGTGATAAGATAATACTATGTAGTGATGGATTATACTCACTTCTACCCAATGAAGAGTTGGCTTCAGGAGTGGGAATGGGGGCTAGTTTTTTGGTCAAACAGGCCAACAAAAAGGTAGCAGAAGATTTACCAGATGATACTACCGCCGTAGTATTGGAGGTGCTTCAAGCTGATGAGCTAAATATACTCAAAAAACAAAACCTAATAATCCCAGAGATACTAGAAGAGGGTGACTATATAGATGGATATATACTAGAGAAGTCTCTTGTAAGAAACGGTAGGACTTGGCTATGTAGTAAAAAGACCAAACAGTATGTACTCAAATTCGCACCAATCGAAGCAAGAGATGATGAGATTGTACTAGACCTCTTTATCAAAGAGGCACTCAATGCCAAACGGATAAAAAGCAAACTATTCCCAAGGGCTGTAATACCCAAAAATAGAACCCAAAGATACTATGTGATGGCACTAGCAGATGGGCAGAGGCTATCTGATTATCTACAAGGTAGAACTATGAGTATAGAAGATAGCATATCACTCACCAATACCCTATTGGATATTTCTCAAACGCTACTCAAACACGACCTAGTACACGGTGATATAAAACCAGAAAATATCATAATAAAAGAGGATGCCAATAGAGTCAAGAGGTTCAAAATGATAGATTTTGGTAGTATGGTAGAGATATTTTCAGACGACTCAAAATCAGGAACACCAAGCTTCTTATCTCCAGAGAGATTTGATGGTGAATCCATTAGCGAAAGAAGTGAGATATTTGCTATTGGAGTCACACTATACTACGCACTAACAAGCAGATACCCTTATGGAGAGATAGAGCCTTTTGAGACACCTACATTTGAAGAGCCAATTAAGCCAAGCAGATACAACAAAAATATACCACAATGGCTAGATATAATAGTATTAAGAGCGATAAACATAGACAAAGAGCAACGATATGACCACTACTCACACTTCAAATACGAGCTAACAAACCCTGACAAAGTAAAACCAATATTCTCAAAACAGAGTTCATTGATAGAGCGTTCACCACTAATATTTTATAAAAACGCTTTTAGAGTTATGCTATTTATAAATATAGCTATGATTATAGCGTGGCTTAGTTAGGTATCTATTTATCTACAGGGTTGAGTAGAGATGAGATATTATGTTTATTATCAAAAAGGGAGATAGATGTCTTATAAAATATTGACTATAGATATACTTCAAGAGTATATTATGGATATAGAGGTGATAGGAGCGTATCTAGGTGGTGGAGATATAACTATAGATGAGATAGGAGATGGAAACCTAAATTTTGTCTATATAGTCACTAACACTATAAATCAAAAGAGCCTAATAGTAAAACAAGCTGTACCATATCTACGAATAGCAGGTGAGGGGTTTCCTCTCTCTAGGGATAGGATGAAGTTTGAGATAAGGGCTTTGAGTTTTTACGCATCTCTCGTACCCAATCTCGTACCACAAATCTACTATCAAGATGAGGATATGAGTCTTGTGATTATGGAGAATTTATCAGAGCATATTATTATGAGAAAGGGGCTTATAGATAGAGTCTATTATCCTTATTTTGCAGAGCATATCTCTTCATTTTTAGCTAAGACGCTATTTTTTTCATCATCTTTATATCTTAGTAGTAGCGACAAGAGAGCTTTGGTTGATAGATTTAACTCCAATACCCAGCTATGTAAACTCACAGAAGATTTTGTATTTACTCTAGCATTTATGGATGATGAGACCAACGATATAAACCCCGATTTAATCAAAGAAGCCCAAGAGTTATTTAG
>Ga0193962_1000674_pt1 | contig 15776 bp, 17 predicted proteins | sample FB_5_MG_FD_140335 | JGI IMG/M metagenome (GOLD analysis project Ga0193962, IMG submission 140335) | Microbial mat bacterial communities from the Broadkill River, Lewes, Delaware, United States - FB_5_MG | ecosystem: Environmental > Aquatic > Freshwater > River > Microbial mats | place: USA... | reverse complement strand
TAGCAGTGCAACGGCTCCCACGTGATGCGCCACCGCCAGTGCCAGCGGCAACAGCCAGATCACATTCGCCAAACCGAGTACTATTTGACCCAGTAACAACACTCCGTAAATACAGAGCGGCCAGCGCAGCTTCGACTTACCCCACAGCTGCCGGGCACCCAATAGCGAAATCAGCAGTAACAAAATCGCCCCGCCACGATGGGTCACCTGAATCGCTGCTCGTGCGTCCGCTGGCAACAAGCCGCCTTCATAGTTGGGGCCAATACTCATGACCGGGTTAAGGCCTTGCACAAAGTCATACTCAACCTGTTGATCCTGATGACAATACAACCAGTCGCTGCAGGCCCAACCGGCATAGTTGGTACTGGTCCAACCACCCAGCGCCAGCTGCAGAAACAGTGCTGCCAGCATTAGCTTGACCCAGGGGTGCGCCGATGAACGAACAACGTCATTATTTCCTGATGCCAATCGACGAAGATTTTGACGCAGCAGCACCAAAGCCGTCAGGGTGGCAAGCCCTCCCAGAAGATGCATCGTCACCACGACCGGTAATAACTGCAGAGTCACTGTCCACATGCCGAATATGCCCTGAGCAATCACCAGCGCCAGCAAACAGAATGATAGCTTTACCGGATACCCCGCCTGCCGACGCAACCTGTATGCCAATACTGCCAGCGCCAGCACCATGAGCCCGAGCACACCGGCGGCATAACGGTGGACCATCTCGATCCAACCCTTGCGCAGATCAATCGACGCGTGGGGGTGGGCAGCCGCCAACTCGGTATGATCATCAGGCAACACCCAAGTCCCATAACAACCGGGCCAGTCCGGACACCCTAAACCCGCATCATTCAGTCGCGTCCAGCCACCCAGTACTACCACGACCAATGCCAGGCCTATTGCGGCCGTGACCAGCTGCAGAGGCAGGCGCATTATCCCAGCCTCGAAGCTTTGAGCAGTCGTCGCATATCACCAAGCAGTGCCTGGCCCTCATAAGTCGGCGGATACTGCATAACCAGATTGCCTAACGGATCCACAACCCATACTCCCGGCGCGAGTTCGGTGGCGGACATTACCCGCACCCGATCGGCCTCACGCCCCAAAGCATCATGCACGCGTCGCAACCGCTCAATCGCTTCGCTGCACCCACCGACACAATCCCCCGTCGGCACCCATAATAGCGACCAGTGCCCGGTGTGCAGCAAGGGGTCCCCCCCCCACTGATCCAGTGTTTTGACCGGCTGTACCAGCTCACCGCGGTTTACACTTGCGCCCGAAAGGCCGACCCCACTACTCCATACCAGAACAGCAGCAACTAACGGTACCAGCGCCACAGCCCACACCATCCAGAAAACGGTCCTGTTACCTTTCATTAGCTTCACCTCTGTACTCGCGTCGTGCGATCCATATCAGCCAAACCGATAATGCCAGCGCCAGCCCGAACCACTGCACCGCATACCCGACATGACGTTCGGGCGCGATGCCTGTGTAGATCTGCTCTCGTGGCCGAATGGCATCGCTGATCGCTGTTTTAAGATGCAAAACCAGCGGCTCGACGGGTACCGCCAGCGTCTGCCCAATCTGCTCCAAATCAAGCGACTGAATACGTCGCGGCCAGCCCGCTTCAATCTGCGTCGTAGCCAGCGTCACCGAGACCAGAGGGCGAGACAGCACACCTTCTACCGGTAACCACTGCCGCCTCAATTCGAACGTTGGCAACTGTTCCCGCTGCGCAGGCGCGGCAATCCAACCCAGGCTACCGAGCCACAAGGCCCCTTCATCAACGCGAATCGGGACAATGACTTCATACCCAACCCGCCCTTGCCATGTCCGGTTGTCCAGCAGGAACACGTTCGATGGCAACAGCTCGATCTCGAAGCTCACCGGCACCCAGTCACTGTGCTGCAACCGCTCCAACGCGCCGTCGGGGGTTGTGGCTGGTGACTGCTCAAGCTGCTGCAACCAGAGCCGCTTGTGATCGGCGCGCTGCCATTGCCAACTCCCCAGCGCCAACAGCAAGGGCAGTACCAAGAGCCCTAACCCCCAACACAACCATTTGAATCGACGACGAGGATCCGCTTTACTGAATTGAGCTGCCAAGGAGATCTCCCATGCTGCGTATTCTGATCATCGTACTTTTCATCGCCATCGTTGCTGCCCTGTTCAGCAGCCTGTGGTCATTACTGAAGCGACCGTCTGCGGATGGTGCCACCGCCAACCGTTTGCTGTGGCGGGTTATTCTTAGCGCCCTGCTAATTCTGGCGCTGATTTACGGTTTCAATACCGGTCAACTGCAACCACATGCTCCCTGGTAAGGGTCACAGGACGTAGACAAACAGGAACAGGCCGATCCAGACCACATCAACAAAGTGCCAATACCAGGCCACCGCTTCAAAACCGAAATGCTGCCGCGAATCGAAATGACCAACGACGATACGGCCAAGAATGATCATCAGCATCAGCGTACCCAGGGTCACATGCAGGCCATGGAAGCCGGTCAATATAAAGAAAGTGGCACCATAGACTCCCGCCTGCAGCGTCAGCCCCAACTCATGGTAGGCCTCGGCATACTCATAGGCCTGAAAACCAATGAACACGACTCCCAGCACAATGGTCACGAACAGCCAACGACGTACCTGCATGCGGGCATCACGCAGCAATGCCTTGTGCGCCAACGTCAATGTAAAACTCGATGTTACCAACAGACAGGTGTTAAGCAGCGGGATATGCCATGGACTGATCACCGCTGCCGGACCGGGAAAACGTTCGGCGTCCGGTGTGGTCATCAGTGGCCACTGGGCAACAAAATCAGGCCACAGCATCTGGCTCACCCCCTTGTCACCCTCTCCACCCAACCAGGGAACCGCCAACACGCGCACATAGAACAATGCACCAAAAAAAGCTGCAAAGAACATCACTTCCGAAAAGATGAACCAGCTCATGCCCCAGCGAAAGGAACGATCCATCTGTGCCGAGTACAAACCACCCCGGCTTTCATGAATGACATTGCCGAACCAACCCACCAGAATCAGCCCCATCATCAGGGCACCGGCCAGTAGCAGCACCAGACCCAACCCGCCTCCCTGTTCAGCACTGAGGGCATTCAGCAGAGTACCGGCCCCATAGGCCAACAGAAACAGAGCGACAGACGCCAGAATCGGCCAGCGGCTCTGCTCGGGTACGTAATAACTTGAGCTGCTCATAAGCGTTGCTCCTTCTCGGCCGACACCACGGACGATACTTCGGGCGAAATATCAAACAGGGTGTAGGACAGGGTCAGCGAGCGGATGTGCTCGGGCAATTTCTTATCAATCACGAACAGCAACGGCATCTCGACCGACTCTCCGGCCATTAGCGCCTGCTGCTCAAAACAGAAACAGTTAACCTTATGCAAATACTGTGCGGCTTCCGCAGGGGCCACCGAAGGAATGGCCTGTGCCACCATACGTCGCCCCGTGGGATTGGTGGCCATGAAGGCCGTCTGCTTCATTTCGCCGGGGTGCGCCCGTATCACACCATCCATGGGGCCAAAATCCCACGGCATGCCTTCGTTGTGAACGGCAATCAGGCGGACCTTGATCTGGCGACTGGTATCCATCGCTGATATCGCGACCGGCCCGGTATTAGTGATTTTGCCGTTGAGTCCGGTCACCTCGCAGAACACGTCATACAATGGCACGAGCGCAAAACCGAACCCGAACATCAACACGCTGCCCAGAACCAGACGCCGGACCAATCGACCGTGCGCACTCATCGCAGCGACTCCGGCAATTGCGGCGGTGTGGCAAAGGTATGGTAGGGTGCCGGCGACGGTATTTCCCACTCCAGCCCCTCCGCACCTTCCCATGCTCGTGCCTCCGCCTTGCGTCCGCCACGAACACACGCAATGACATTCCACAGGAAGATCAGTTGTGACAGGCCGAACAGGAAAGCTCCGATGGAGGCCACCATATTGAAGTCGGCAAATTGCAGCGCGTAATCCGGTATCCGGCGCGGCATCCCCGCCAAACCAATAAAGTGCATCGGGAAGAAGGTGATATTGACGCCAATAAAGCTGAGCCAGAAGTGCAGCTTGCCCATGCGTTCATCCAGCATGTGACCGGTCCATTTCGGCAACCAGTAGTAAACCCCTGCCATAATGGAAAAAATCGCCCCCGGCACCAGCACATAATGGAAGTGCGCAACCACGAAATAGGTGTCGTGATACTGGAAATCCACCGGCGCAATCGCCAGCATCAACCCCGAAAAACCGCCGATGGTAAACAGCACCACGAACGCCAGCGCGAACAGCATGGGCGTCTCGAACGTCATCGAACCACGGAACATGGTTGCCACCCAATTGAACACCTTCACCCCGGTCGGCACTGCAATCAGCATGGTGGCATACATGAAGAACAGTTCACCCGCCAGCGGAATGCCTACGGTAAACATATGGTGTGCCCACACCAGGAACGACAGCACCGCAATCGACGCCGTCGCGTAAACCATGGAGGCATAGCCGAACAGACGCTTACGGGCAAATGTGGGGATGATCTGACTGATGATGCCGAATGCCGGCAAGATCATGATGTAGACCTCGGGGTGGCCGAAAAACCAGAACACATGTTGAAACAGCACCGGATCGCCACCACCCCCTGCATCAAAGAAACTGGTACCGAAATGGATATCCATCAGCATCATGGTGACCACACCGGCCAGCACCGGCATCACCGCAATCAGCAGGAGTGCGGTGATCAACCAGGTCCAGCAGAACAACGGCAATTTCATCATGGTCATCCCCGGTGCGCGCATATTGAGGATGGTGGCAATAATGTTGATCGCCCCCATGATCGAGCTGATGCCCATCATGTGAATGGCGAAGATGAAATAGGTCACGCTGGGCGGTGCATAAGTGGTGGAGAGTGGCGCGTAAAAGGTCCAGCCGAAATTAGGTGCGCCACCCTCCATGAACAGGGTCGAGATCAACATGGCAAAGGCGAACGGCAGAATCCAGAAACTCCAGTTGTTCATCCTCGGCAACGCCATATCCGGCGCACCGATCATCATCGGGACCATCCAGTTGGCCAAACCCACAAAGGCCGGCATCACCGCGCCGAACACCATGATCAGCCCATGCATGGTGGTCATTTGGTTGAAGAAGCCCGGTTCTATCAACTGTAAACCGGGCTGGAACAGCTCGGCACGGATCATCAATGCCATGCAGCCGCCAACAAAGAACATCAACAGGCTGAACCAAAGGTACATGGAACCAATGTCTTTGTGGTTGGTGGTAAACAGCCAGCGCCCCATGCCCTTGGCCGGTCCGTGATGCTCATGCGCGTCAGCATGCAGAGTCGTATCCAGCGTACTCATTGTTCCGCCTCCCCTGTCGACGGCGTCAGTAACCGTGCAATTTGCGCCGGTGATACCGCCTCACCCAAACTGTTACCCCAGGCATTGCGCTCATACGTGATCACCGCCGCCAGCTCGGTTGCACTGAGCTGATCGCGGAACGCCTGCATGGCGGTACCACTTTTGCCGTTGAGTACGATATCGATATGGGCAGCCACATCACCCAGCGCGACAGCACTGCCCTTGAGTGCCGGAAATGCCCCCGGAACCCCCGCTCCATTTGGCAGGTGGCATGCAGCACAGGCACGCAGATACACCTGCTCGCCCTGCTGCATAAGCTCATCCAGCGTCCAGACCCGCTCTGCTGCGGCAGCTTCGGCCTGCTCTGCAACCCTGGTATCGGCCAGCCACTGATTGAAGTCATCCTTGCTGACCGCTTCGATCACTACCGGCATGAACCCATGATCCTTACCGCACAGCTCTGCACACTGGCCGCGGTAGATACCTGGCTCATTGATCACCGTCCAGGCTTCGTTGATGAAGCCGGGAATCGCATCTTTCTTCACGGCCAATGCCGGCACCCACCAGCTGTGAATAACGTCATTGGAGGTGAGCAGAAAACGGATTTTGGTCTCCACCGGCAAGACCAGATGACGATCGACCTCAAGCAGATAATGCTCCTGCTTGTCGGCCTCATTGCTGATCTGTTCGCGGGGAGTAGACAGGTTACTGAAAAAATTCAGCTCGTGATCAAGGTAGTCATAACGCCATTTCCACTGGTAACCGGTAATTTGTACGTCCAGCTCAGCCTCGGAGGTGTCGTACATCTGCACCAGTGTCGCAGTCGCCGGCACCGCCATGGCCACCAGAATAATGATCGGAATGATCGTCCAGATCACTTCGACCATCGTGTTTTCATGAAAGTGGTGCGCCTTGGCACCTCGTGACTTGCGGTGGTGGAATATCGACCAGAACATAACCCCGAACACCACCAGGGCGATAGCGACGCAGATCCAGAAGATCGTCATGTGCAGGTCAAATACCGAACGGCTGACATCCGTGACACCGGGCGTCAGATTGACCTCCCACGCTGCGGATGCAGTCGCGGTATACACCGTCAATCCCAGCCCTGAACCGATGGTTTTTATTATTTTCCATCCCATCATCAGGCCTCCCCGCTTTAACCTCGAGGAAGGCTCAGCGTGCTCCCTCACAGGTGATCCGGTTAACTCGAGTATAGCAGCCTGTCTGAAAGCGCAAGGGCGATAGCGTTATCTCAGACGCCCGCCAGACTCAACGCCCAACGCACCAGCAAAATAACGCCGACCACGAACAAGCCTGCCATCAGCAGCCCGGTGAGGATGTAATACAGGGGACGCCCGTTACGGAAATCGCGTTCACGGTTGCGTTCGGACTGCACCCCGAAAAAGCCGGACAGTACGCTGAGCAGCGTCTGCCAAAGGGTTGGTTTGTCGGACATGGCACTTACCTCCACTTGAGGTATAGGCGATATCCAAGCAAAAAGGCCAGTATGAGGGTATAGATCAGTACTTCGAGGTAACCGGCTCGGATCAGCCAGACAAAATGCAACAGTGCCAGCAGTGCAATGGGATACACCAGCCAGTGCAGCCTTTTCCAGCGTTTGCCCAAGCGTCGCTGCCAGCCTTGTGTCGAGGTAACGGCCAGCGGCAACAGCAGTATCCAGGCAGCAAAACCGGCTATGATATAGGGACGTTCGGTCAACTCGCGCAACAGCAAATCGGGCCGCCAACCGAGGATGAACGTGGCGACCGCCAACAGGTGTACCGTGGCATAAAACAGCGCATACAGTCCGAGCATGCGCCGGTAGCGTTGCAACCAGGCCATCCCCAACAGGCGACGGGCGGGCGTAATTGCAAGACTGAGCCATAAAAAACGCAGGGCCCAGATACCCAGAAAAGTGACGATCACCTGAGCCGGGTCTGCCCCCAGCTGCTGCTGAACCGCTTGCAGACTGATCCATCCCAGCGGAGCCAGACTGCCGATAAACATGAGCGTCCAGAACGACCAGCGCCCCACTGTGGAACGGTGTAATGCGGCAATACTTAATACCATTTACGCAGATCCATACCGCTGTAAAGATCGGCCACCTGATCGGCATAGCCGTTGAACGGCTGAGTGTCGATGATGTTGGGGCTAAACAGTGATGACGGCAATCGGCGCTCGGTCGACTGGCTCCAGCGCGGGTGATTCACCGACGGGTTCACATTGGCATAGAAACCGTATTCACGCGGAGCAGTTCGCTGCCAGCTGTTGATCGGCATCTGCTCGGTAAAACGAATACCAACGATCGACTTGATGCTCTTGAAACCATACTTCCATGGCACCACCAGCCGCAACGGCGCGCCGTTCTGTGGCGGCAGTGCATCACCGTACACCCCAACCGCCAGCAGCGTCAGCGGATGCATTGCCTCGTCCATCCGCAAGCCTTCAACATAGGGCCAGTCGATGGTACCAAAACGTGAACGCTGCCCCGGCATCTGTTTGGGGTCGTGCAGTGTGGTGAATTCAACATAGCGGGCATTGCCAGTGGGCTCGAAACGCTTGAGCAAGGATGCCAATGGGAAGCCGACCCACGGAATTACCATTGACCAGGCCTCAACACAGCGCAGACGATAAACCCGCTCTTCGAGATCAACACCCTTGAGAATATCTTCCAGCTGATACGTGCCCGGCTTATGCACCTCACCACTGATCTCGACACTCCAGGGGTCGGTTTTGAAATTTTGCGCATACGCCTTGGGATCATCCTTACCCAAACCGAATTCGTAGAAGTTGTTGTACCCAGTGACATGCTCGTAGGGTGCCAGCGGCTCATCGGTCGAAAAGACGCTACTTTTTTGCGCGGCTCTCAGTTTCTGCTGCAGCCAATCGGGGCCAGGATAACGAACCTGTTCCTCGTCCAGCGCATAACGGGCCAGTGCCGACGCCTGTCCGCTCATTAACAGGGCCCCGCCGGCCGCCAATCCCTTCATGAACTGACGCCGCTGGCGATAGATCGATTCAGGGGTGATTTCAGAGGGGGCGATGTCAGGTGCTTTACGAATCAGCATGGGATACTCCAGGAACACTGTGCCAAATTAGACAAATCATACGCAGCCGGTTCCGTTTCCGCCTACTTGGTACCAATAAAAAAGCAGGCCGAAGCCTGCTTATGAAATCATGTGCGCAACTGTCGGGAACGTCGCCAGGCCCACAACATGGGACCCGAAAGGGCGTAACAGAGAAACAGAACCCACAGGGATACTGATGCACTGATCGAGATGATCCCCAGGCCCAGGGCAATCAAGGCCAGAATCCAGAACGGTACCTTGCCGCGAAAGTCCACATCCTTGAAGCTGTAATACAACGTGTTACTGACCATTAATACGCCGGCCAATGCCACGAACAATGCAATAACGTATTCCCAACCGGTCACGTCCAGCCTGTATTCATCACACACCCATACCATGCCGGCGATGGCCGCCGCCGCCGCCGGGCTCGGCAAGCCTATGAAATAACGTTTATCAACGGAGCCGATCTGGGTATTGAAGCGGGCCAGACGCAAGGCACCTCCTGCGGCGTAAACAAACGCAGCAAAAAAACCAAGTTTACCAATATCTCCCAGCACCCAATTGTACGTCACCAGTGCCGGGGCAACACCAAAGGACACCATGTCGGACAACGAATCGTACTCGGCACCAAAGGCACTCTGCGTATTGGTCATGCGCGCCACTCGTCCGTCCAGCCCATCCAGCAACATGGCGACGAAAATGGCAACGGCAGCTGCTTCGAACTGACCATTCATACCGGCAACTATGGCATAAAAGCCGGAAAACAGGGCAGCGGTAGTAAACAGGTTCGGCAACAGGTACACACCTCTGCGGCGCTGAAGTCCGGCATCGGGTGTTGCCTGCGACTCTGCTCCTGCTTCAGTCCCTGTATCCGGATCCTGCGGCTGATCACTCATGCTTGTGAAACCTCTGTCAAAACGCTGAATCTGCATTCTACTCGACAGAGGCAAACAAACCCAATGCCATCAGGCCGCTGTATCTTTTTTATCGACCTTGTACGCAGACGCCAAGTTATTGAACAGCGCACGACTGATCCCGGTGATCGCCATGAACTTGTCCAACTCCTGTGCCAGCAATGAGCTCTGATAAGATTCTTGCATGATGATCAGACAAAAACCGGTCACACCGTTGACCGCTTTCATCATCCGTCCAAGCTTGGCAGCATCATCAGCATAGGTTTCAACCAGAATCGGCACCAGATGCTTTTTGATCAGCAGTATTCCGCTGGACATGAATTCCACCGGCAACTTGACGTGTACATGCACTTCACCAACCTTGTGCATGCTCGCGGCAAACGCTTCATCGTAAGGCCCTGAAAATACAGTCTCAAGCCAAGCCTTGTGCGTCGCTTTCAGTGATTCGACACGTCCTTCCAGAAATGGCACGGTCGCCGGGATTTGCTGCAACTCGGTATAGAATTGTTCAGTCACAACGGCCAAATGCGGCAGCAGTTTACCGCCCTCCGCGAAGAGCACTTGCTCATCTTCCGCATCAAACCCCGAGCATACTTTTCCCCGGTGACACAGCGCGGCGAAGTCGACCTGACTCATATAGGTACATCCTTGATAGTGAGTGTAAAGCAAGCTGCAGTGCACAGCAGGCAAAGCCCGTCATTTTCGCATGGCTTTTACAAATATCAAGGCATGCACACAAAAACCCGATCTTTGTCGGGTTGGCGTGACACAGGTTCAAATCCTCATCAGCACATGTGACTTATTCTGCCGGCACTCCATTTTTCTGCCGATATGCAGCAGACAAGTTGTTATACAAGGCTTCACTGATACCGGTTACATCCATGAACCGATCAAGCTCATGCTCACGATATGAAACCTGCATGATGATCAGACAATAGGTGGTAACGGCATTCACCGCCTTCATCAGCACACCGAGCTTGGCAATATCTTCACGGCAAGCCTCGGCCAGTACCGGGATCAAATGCTTACTGATTAGCCCAATACCACTGGCCATGAACCGCTCGGGTAAACGAACCTGCACATGTACCACCCCTACCTTGTGCATGTATGCCGCAAAGTCTTCGTCATAGGGGCCGGTGAAAATCTTTTCCAGCCACCGTCTATGAGTTGCTTTAAGCGACTCCAGACGACCTTCCAGGAAAGGCCCGGTTTCATCTATTTGCCCCAATTCGGCGTAAAAGGCCTCGGTCACCTGATCCAGATGACCCACCAACAAGGCATGCGCCTGCTCCAGAACATGCTCATCAGCGCCTTCGAAGCCGGCAAACATCTTCGCTTGCTGATTTAGTTGGGAAAAGTCGATCTCTCTCATGGGTGTGTCATCCTTGTTGCTATGCAGAACAGCGATTCACGATAGCTGCACTACTCCGTTGCATAAATATATCACTCAAGACTTTGTAATTATTCGGAAACACTGTCAAGACTGACAGCCCCGGATCAGCCGTTCAGCTGACCGAGACCGCCGCAGGAGAGAGAAACACCGAACATGCTAGATCGTGAATCAGGCGGCACGCCCTTGTGAGTTACGATAGGCGGCTGCCAGGTTGTTATACAACACGCGACTGATACCGGTCACTTCCATAAAGCGTTCCAATTCATGGCCACGGTAGGACTCCAGCATGATCAACAGACAGAAGCTGGTAGCCGCATTCAGTGCCTTGAGCAAAGGCCCGACCATTTCCGGCTGGTCACGGTAAATCTGCGGCAACAGGGGAATCAGGTGCTTGTTGATCAGGCCAATACCGCTGGTCATGAATTTTTCCGGCAGTTTCACCTGTACATGGATCACCCCAACCTTATGCATATAAGCGGCAAAATCCGCATCGTAGGGGCCTTCAAATACCTTGCCCAACCAGGCCGCATGAGTCTTCTTCAGCGTATCAATACGCCCTTCCAAAAATGCCAGCGCTTCAGGGATGGTTTGCAGTTCGGTATAGAACGAATCAGTGATGGTAATCAGGTAGGGGCGAAGTCGGTCAGCTTCCTGAGCGAGAATAGCGGCATCTTCGGGTTCGAATCCGGCATAGGCCTTGGCCTGCTCACACAGAACAGAAAAATCGATTGTACTTGTCATAGTAAGTGCGTCCTTGACTCAGATGGCGCGTGCTGCTTCCGGTCACCGCATCAAGCCCGGTCCACGTCATCGTCACATTATTTTTATTAGTAGATGTATAGATATCATGCAGCCAAACGAGATCAAGCATATGCAATCCAGTTCACGATCTGGGTCAAACAAATGTGATCTAATTTTTGCGATTTGACGATATCCGACGATGACCTGCCGACCGGTTCATGGCGAGCTGAAACAGACATCACAATAAAACCATCCTTTAAGTATGGTTACTGAAGATGACAATAGTATTGCAGCCTTTCGATAACACTCAGACAGGTAAAACTTCGGATAATGACGCCGGGCAGCGCCTGCAGAAAAGAATCAACAACAGCGGGGGATAGTAGAGAGGCTAAAACGCATACGGCCGGGCATGAGCCCGGCCGTAGCGAGAAGAACAGACGAACGCCTTAGTTCTTGTCTTTGTCGACCAGCTTGTTCGCTGCAATCCACGGCATCATTGCACGCAGTTTTTCACCGGTCTGCTCGATCGGGTGAGCAGCGTTGTTACGACGACGCGCAGTCATGGACGGATAGTTGGTCTGGCCTTCAGCGATGAACATTTTCGCGTACTCGCCATCCTGAATGCGCTTCAGTGCGTTACGCATGGCCTGACGTGATTCTTCGTTGATCACCTCAGGGCCGGTTACGTATTCGCCGTACTCAGCGTTATTGGAGATGGAGTAGTTCATGTTGGCGATGCCGCCTTCGTACATCAGGTCGACGATCAGCTTCAATTCGTGCAGACATTCGAAGTAGGCCATTTCCGGCGCGTAACCGGCTTCAGTCAGGGTTTCGAAGCCCATTTTGACCAGCTCTACGGCACCACCACACAGAACTGCCTGCTCACCGAACAGATCGGTTTCAGTCTCGTCCTTGAACGTGGTTTCGATGATACCTGAACGGCCACCACCAACACCCATGGCGTAGGACATTGCCACGTCTTTGGCATTGCCGGACACGTCACGGAAGATCGCGATCAGGTCAGGAATACCGCCGCCCTTGACGAATTCGCTACGTACAGTATGGCCCGGAGCCTTCGGCGCGATCATGATTACGTCCAGGTCGGCACGCGGCTCAACCTGGTTGTAGTGGATAGAGAAGCCGTGTGCGAACGCCAGGGTTGCACCCTGCTTGATGTTCGGCTCGATTTCGTTCTTGTACAGCTGGCCCTGGAATTCGTCCGGAGTCAGGATCATGACCAGGTCGGCAGCGGCAACGGCATCAGCCACGTCAGCCACTTTCAGGCCATGTGCTTCAGCCTTGGCGCGGGAAGAAGAACCGGCACGCAGACCAACAGTGACATCAACACCTGAATCTTTCAGGTTGCACGCATGTGCATGGCCCTGGGAACCGTAACCGATGATGGCAACTTTTTTGCCCTGGATGATAGAGAGGTCACAGTCTTTATCGTAAGAAACCTGCATGGTTCTGATCCTTTGACTTGAATTTGAAAAACGTGTGCGCTTGGTCGTCGTAACAACCGTGGCGATGGTGCTACCTTAAGGGATCAATCTTATTGCGTAAAATGATATATTTGCAACATCACATTGCATGAAATGAAACATATGGATACCCGTTCACTCCGCCTGTTCCTGAGTCTCGCCGAAACCCTGCACTTCGGCCGCAGCAGCGAAGCCTGCCACGTCAGCCCGTCGACCCTCAGTCGCGCCATCAAGCAACTGGAAGCCTCCCTCGGCGTCGAGCTGTTCCTGCGTGACAACCGCAGCGTTCAGCTTACGCCCGAAGGCATACGCTTTGCCCAATATGCCCGCGAAGCACTGCAGCAATGGGAACAGGTGCGCATGTCGTTACTGGAAAGCGCGACCGAACTACACGGTGAGATCAGCGTCTACTGCTCGGTTACCGCCAGTTACAGCTTCCTCTATGCCCTGCTGAGCCGCTTTCGCCAGCTGTACCCGCGCGTCGAGATCAAACTGCATACCGGTGATCCCGAACACGCCATTGCCCGCGTGCAGAGCGGACGCGAGGAAATATCGATCGCGGCCCGCCCGACCCAGCTGCCGAGCAACATTGCATTTCGCCCCATTGCCCGTACCCCGCTGCTGTTTATTGCCCCGGCCGATCAGCCTGACGCCATCACCCACTGGAGTCGGCAACCGATGATCCTGCCTGAAAGCGGCATTTCACGCGCACGCATCAACCAATGGTTCAGTGCTCATCAGATAGAGCCCACCATTTATGCTCAGGTCGCAGGCAACGAAGCCATCGTCAGCATGGTCAGCCTTGGCTTTGGCATCGGCGTGGTACCGCAGATCGTGCTCGACAACAGTCCGCTGGCCGAACAGGTGCAGGTTCTGGATGTGTTCCCGGCACTGGAACCTTACGAGATCGGACTGTTCGCACAGGAACGCAAACTGCGTTCCCCGCTGATACGGGCATTCTGGTCTCTTCTTGACGACGGTCCTGTCCAGCACATGCCATAACCGCCTACACTACCGTCGTTTTTTTATCCCTCGACGGAGCCACTGCATGACCGCGGATATGCTGTTCGTTTTTGCCACGCTGGCCACAACTATCGCTCTGTTCATCAGCGACCGTATGCGCATGGATCTGGTCGCGCTGCTGGTTGTGGTGGCGCTTTCGCTTTCAGGCATCATAACGCCTGCGGAAGCGGTATCCGGTTTCGGCGAACCCGTAGTCATCATGATCGCGGCGCTGTTTATCGTCGGCGAGGGACTGTTCCGCACCGGCATCGCAGCGGCGGCAGGCAACTGGCTGCTCAGAGTCGGCGGACACGATGAAACCCGCCTGTTGTTGCTCCTGCTCCCCATGGTTGCCCTGCTGTCCGCGTTCATGAGTTCAACCGGAGCCGTCGCCCTGTTGATTCCGGTGGTGCTCAGCATCGCCCGCCGTGCGGGTATGCAGCCCTCACGCTTACTGATGCCATTGGCGTTCGCGGCACTGATCGGCGGCATGCTGACCTTGATCGGCACCCCCCCGAACATCATCGTCAGCAGCCAGATGCGCAGCGCCGGTCTGGAGCCGTTTGGTTTCTTTGATTTCACCCCACTAGGGCTGGCGATTCTGCTGGTCGCCATGATCTATCTGATCGGCCCCGCGCGCCGACTGCTGCCAAGCAGAACACAAGCCGGAGCACAGGAAACGGTGCCCGGCATCGCCGCCTTGAGCGACCGCTATACCCTGTCGCGCCAGCTGCACAAGTTGATGATCAACCCCGGCAGCCCACTGGCACAAAAAACACCGGCCGAAGCCGCACTGCGCACCGAATACGAAGTCACGGTCATTGCCATTTCACGCAGCGGCGGCCTGCTCTCCAGCCTGATTCCGGTGCTCAGCAATACCCGCATGCAGTATCGTGACCAATTGCTGGTCTATGCCGATGAACAGCAGCTGGACCAGCTGTGCCAGACACTGAAGCTGTCGCGGCTGGGCTTCCCCGCCAAGGAAGTCAGTCAGCTACAACGCCAGTTCGGTGTCGCTGAAGTACTTTTGCCCCCCGAATCGCCGCTTTGTGGCCATTCCATCAAGGAAGGACATTTCCGTGAGCGTTTCGGCCTGAGCGTGATCGGCCTGCGCCGCGAACAGACACCACAGAGCGCAAGCTTCACCGCCTCGGCGTTAAAAGCCGGTGACACCTTATTGCTTGCGGGCAGCTGGGATCGCATTCGTGAACTGCAGGGTTCACGCGAACTGGTTGTATTGCAGACACCGGCAGAACTGGCCGAAATTCCGACCCACAGCCGGCGTGCGCCCGCAGCACTGATCATTTTGCTGTTGATGTTGGTCAGCATGACTGCTGGCTGGCTCGATAACCTGTCCGCCATTCTGATGGCGGCTGTCGCCATGATCCTCAGTGGCTGTGTTGGCTTGAAAGAAGCCTATCGCTCCTTCAACGCGACCAGCCTGATCCTGATCGCCGGTATGCTGCCGTTGGCATTGGCGATGGAGCGCAGCGGTGCGCTGGACTACATGGTGCAGCAATTGGTCAGCTGGGTAGGTAGCAGCAGCCCGCTGATCCTGTGCGCCAGTCTGTTTCTGCTCACGTCAGTGCTGAGCCAATTCATTTCCAATACCGCGACCACCGTGCTGGTTGCACCGGTTGCACTGAGCACTGCGCAACTACTGGGGATCAACCCGGAACCGGTGATGATGACCGTTGCGATCGCCGCATCGACAGCATTTGCCACGCCGATCGCGTCGCCCGTCAACACGTTGGTACTGGAACCGGGCAACTATCGTTTTGCCGACTTTGCCCGTATCGGCATCCCGTTACAGCTGCTGGCC
>Ga0193962_1000673_pt1 | contig 15778 bp, 19 predicted proteins | sample FB_5_MG_FD_140335 | JGI IMG/M metagenome (GOLD analysis project Ga0193962, IMG submission 140335) | Microbial mat bacterial communities from the Broadkill River, Lewes, Delaware, United States - FB_5_MG | ecosystem: Environmental > Aquatic > Freshwater > River > Microbial mats | place: USA... | reverse complement strand
ATCATTAGAATTTTTAGGTTTAGATATTTCTAAACATGATATTAGATTTGTGGAAGATAACTGGGAATCTCCAACTCTTGGAGCTTGGGGACTTGGTTGGGAAGTTTGGCTTGATGGTATGGAAGTAACTCAATTTACTTATTTCCAACAAGTAGGGGGTCTTGCTTGTGACCCTGTTGCTGTTGAAATAACATATGGAACAGAAAGACTTGCAATGTATTTACAAGGTGTAGATTCTGTTTATGATATTGTATGGAATGAAAATGAACATGGAATAACAACATACGGTGATGTTCATAAAGAAGCTGAGTTTGAATTTTCAACATATAACTTTGAAGTTGCAAATACTGAAATGTTATTTAGACATTTTGATGATGCATTTAATGAGTGTAAAAAATGCTTAGAAGCTAAAATTCCACTTCCTGCTTATGACCAATGTATGATTGCATCACATGCTTTTAATACTTTAGATGCAAGAAAAGCAATTTCAGTAACTGAAAGACAAAATTACATCTTAAAAGTGCGAGAACTATCTCAAAGCTGTGCAGTTTTATACAAAGAGCAAGAACCTGATAGATTAGCTCGAATTGGAAGTCCTGCTTCTTTAAAAGCATTAGAACAGTTAAAAGTAAAACATCCTGAATTATTTGTTTAAGAGATTAATTTGAAATTAAAAGAGATATACGATTTATTAGATAATCTTTCACCTTTTGCTCTTCAAGAGAAATGGGATAATGCAGGATTATTAGTAGGTTCACTTGAAGATGAGATAGAAAATATTTATATTAGTATTGATTTAGATGAAGAGCTTGTTTTAAATGCAAAAGAGAATTCTTTGATTATTACTCATCATCCTTTAATCTTTGCAGGTTTGAAAAGAGTAAATTATAATACATATAGTACAAAGTTATTAAGAGAATTAATAAAGAAAAATATTTCATTAATATCAATGCATACAAATATTGATAAGACCCATTTAAATAAATATTTTACGCAAAATATTTTAGGTTTTAAAATTATTAATACAGAAGAATTTATATCTTATTGTGAAGTAAATATGAGTTTTAATGATTTAGTTAAACATATATCTTCTAAGATGGAATTAAAAACTACAAAAGTAGTAAAGTGCAATGATTTCATAGAAAAAATTGCAATTGTAACGGGTTCGGGGATGTCATTAATTGATGAAGTTAAAGCTGATTGTTTCTTAACAGGTGATATAAAATATCACGATGCTATGGAAGCAAAAGCTAGAGGATTATCACTTATTGATATAAGACACTATGAGAGTGAAAGATGCTTTAGCCCCTTGGTTGAGGGACTTCTTTCAGAATATTTGAAAAAAAATAAATTAAAAGCTATAATAACAGCTTCGAAAAATCCATTTGAGTTTTTTATAGAAGGAGAAACGGTTGAATAAGTATTTACAGGATTTAATCAAATTATCAAAATTTGATACAGCAATTAGTATGTTTGAACCAAAAATTGAGAATGAAAAAGCAAAGTTAGCAACATTTGTTGAAACTGCAGAATCAATTAAGGCATCAATCAATTCAATATATTTAGAGATTGACGATGTAAAATCAAAAAGAACTAAAAATAATATTCATTTAGGTGAATTAAAAACTAAGTTAGAAAATATTGCAAAAAAGAACAAAGATGTTCATAATGATAAAGAATTAAAAGCTTTACAATTAGAAGAAGAAATTGCAAAAGAACAAATTTCATTTGCAAATGAAGAAATCGATAGATTAGATAATCTTGCAAAAAATAAAGAAGTTACTTTAAAAGAGTTACAAGAGAAATTATCTGCTGAAGAAAATGATATTAAAGAGATTCAAGTTGCAGTTGATACTACAATTGAAGAGATTAATAAAGAAAGAAATGTTGTATATCAAGAAAGAAGTGAATTATTAGAGAAATTTGATAATAAAATTTTAACTTTTTATGAAAAAATCAAAAGATGGGCAAAAGATTCAGCTGTTGTTCCTGTAAAAAAACAAGCATGTTATGGATGTCATATGAAAATTAATGATAAAACTTATGCTGAAGTAATTAAAGCAGAAGAAATTGTTAATTGTCCACATTGTGGAAGAATTCTTTACAAAGAAGATGAAGTACAAGAGGCTTAATTTTGAGCCTTTTTAGTATATTTTATTACTTATTATTAAGTGTTATTTATATACTTGCAATTCCTTATTTAATATTTAAATCGAAAGGTTCTAAATATAAAAAAGCAATCCCCGCTAAATTTTTTTTAAATAATAATAGTAAATTTAAAGAAAATGGGATCTGGTTTCACTCATGCTCTATGGGTGAAACAAAAGCAATAAAACCACTAATTGAGAATTATAAGCACAGTGCAAATATCTCTGTTATTACAAATACTGGTTTTGATGAAGCTTTAAGTATAACGTCAAATGTGCGATATTTGCCATTTGAAATCTTTTTACCTTTTTGGATTAATAAACAAAAAGTTTTAGTAGTTATGGAAGCTGAACTTTGGTATATGCTTTTTTTGTTTGCAAAGAAAAAAGGTGCAAAAACTTTTTTAATAAATGCAAGAATTTCAGATAAATCTTATAAATCATATAAAATGTTTTCTTTTTTTTATAGAAAAATATTTAAGAATATTGATAAAGTTTTTGCACAAAGTGATGTTGATAAGAAAAGATTAGAAGAGCTTGGCGCTTCTAATGTGGAAGTAATTGGTAATATTAAATTAGCACAATTACCAACAAAGAAATTAGATTTACCAAAACCTGCTGGGCTTTTAATTACAGCTGCTAGTACTCATGAAAATGAAGAAGCATTAATATTAAATTCATATAAAAAGCAACAAGGTAAATTAGTAATAGTTCCTAGGCATCCCGAAAGATTTCATAAAGTTGATTTATTAATAAATGAATATATCAAAAATAAAAATATTTCATATCATAGATACTCATTAAAAGAGGATTTTGATTCTGATATAATTTTAGTTGATAAAATGGGAATATTAAATGATATTTACGCAATATCAGATGTGGTTGTTCTTGGTGGTGCATTTGAGAAAATTGGTGGGCATAATCCTATTGAGCCTGCATTTTTTTCTTGTAAAATAATTAGTGGTAAAAATATATTTAATCAGAAATCACTTTTTGATTGTATTAAAAATTACTACTTAATAGAAAATGACGAATTGGAAGATTATTTAGATAATATAAAAAATCTAGAATCAGCAATTCTAACAAAAGCAGGTTCAATGGAACCTATTATAAAGGAGATAAATAAATGGCTGTAGAATATGATAAAGCATATAAGTTATTAGCACAACAAGAAGGAATTTCTAACTCAAAAGCAAAAGAGCTTATTGATAGAGGTGTTGTAAAAGTTGGAGATAAAAAAGTTTTAATTGCACGTGGTGAAATTAGAAGTGATACTAAATTTAATATTAAAGAAATCGGAAAAATAAAAGTAATATTTGAAGATAAAAATATTTTAGTTGTAGATAAACCAGCATTTTTAACAGCTGATGATGTAGCTAAGAAATTCTCTGGAGCAATTTTATTAAACAGACTTGATAAAGAAACAAGTGGTGTAATGATGTTTGCAAAAAATGAAGAATTTCAGAAAAAAGCTATTACAGAATTTGCTCAAAATAGAGTTTATAAAGAGTATGTAGCTATCGTTGATGGAAAAGTTGTAGAAGAAATTGTTATTGATAAACCAATTCTTACAACAAAAGATAGAGGAAGTGCTAAATCAAAAATTGATGTGAAAAGAGGAAAACCTGCTAAAAGTACAGTTTATCCTGTATTAGTTGAAGGTCATAAATCAAAAGTAAAAGTAGTAATAGAATCAGGAAGAACACACCAAATTAGAGTTCATTTAAATTCTGTTGGATTGCCAATTATTGGCGATGCTATTTATGGAAGAACTGCTTCTAATATCAATAGAGTATTATTACACTCAAAAATCACTAGAATATTTGATTATGAGTTTATTGCACCTGAGCCAAAAGAGTTTAGAGTGTATGACTTTAATTCATAATTAAGCTTCAATAAAACAACAACTCCCTATTAATGGGAATTGTTGAAAATACAAATATAAAAATTTCCTTAAACTATCTTTCTTCTTTAATCTAAAATAAAGTATTTTTAAAGTAGAATCACGCAATTTAAAAATTGTGGAGATTCATTTTGTTTGATTCAATAACCGGTTCGATAAGAAATGCAGTAAATAAAATAAGACATCAAGATGATGTTGCAGCTTTAACAAAAGCAACATCAGAGTTAAAAAAAGCTTTATTAAAAGCTGATGTACATCATAAAACTACTAAAGAGCTTATTCAGGCTGTTGAATTACAAACTAAAAGTGCAGGTATTGGACAAGATTCTTTCTTAAAAGCGTTAAAAAGTGAATTAACTAATCTTTTAACAACTTCAGGAAATCAAGGTTTTGTTTTTTCTTCTACTCCTCCTACAACAATTTTAATGACAGGACTTCAAGGTTCTGGTAAAACTACTACAACAGGTAAGTTAGCTAACTATTTAAAAACTAGAAAGAAAAAAGTTTTAGTAGCAGCATGTGACTTACAAAGACTTGCAGCAGTTGAGCAATTAAAACAAATTGCAGCACAAATTGATGTTGATATCTATTTTGATGACAATGAAAAAGATCCAATTAAAATAGCACTTGCAGCAAAAGAAAAAGCAAAAAAAGAACATTATGATGTATTATTAATAGATACAGCAGGACGACTTGCAATTGATGAAGAGTTAATGCTTCAATTAAAAGATATTAAAGATACAATTAACCCAAATGAAATTTTTTATGTTGCAGATTCATTAACAGGTCATGATGCAACAAAAACAGCAACTACTTTTAAAGAAAAAATTGGAATTGATGGTGTAATTTTATCTAAGTATGATGGTGACACAAAAGGTGGGGTTGCCCTTTCGATTGCTAATCAAGTAGACGTTCCTTTAAGATTTATAGGAACTGGTGAAAAGATGCCAGATCTTGAAGTATTTATTCCTGATAGAATTGTTTCAAGATTATTAGGTCTTGGTGATATTGAGGGACTTGCTGAAAGAACATCTGCAATTATTGATGAGAAAAAAGCAAAAGAAGTTAGTAAAAAAATCAAAAAAGGTCAATTTAATTTTAATGACTTTTTAGATCAACTTTCAATGATGAGTAAATTAGGTTCTATGAAATCAATTATTGGAATGATTCCTGGTCTTTCACAAATGGCAGGACCTTTAAAAGATATGGATTTTGAAAACTCTGCTGAAATAAAAAGAATTAAAGCACTAATAGGTTCTATGACTCCAAAAGAAAGAGAAAATCCAGATTTAATGAACCCAAGTAGAAAAAGAAGAATCGCAGTAGGTTCTGGAGTTTCTGAAGTTCAAATCAATAAAATTTTAAAGCAATTTAAAAATGCTTCTAAAATGGCTAAACAACTTTCAAGCAAAGGTGGAATGAAAGGTTTACAAAATATGTTGTCTCAAATGGGACCTGGTGGGATGCCAAAAATCCCTAGATAAAAATATTAAATAGTGTTGAGCTGTAAACTTTTAACTTAGGTTTTGGAGTTTAGAATTCAATACTATAATCAAAAAAGGAAAGAAAACATGACAGTAATTAGATTAACAAGAATGGGAAGAAACAAAAAACCATTTTACAGAATCGTTGTAACAGATTCAAGAAAAAGAAGAGATTCAGGATGGATTGAATCAATTGGTTATTTCAACCCAGTAGTTGAGCCAAAAGTATTAAAAATTGATGAAGAAAGATATAACTATTGGTTAAGTGTTGGTGCTAAACCATCTGAAAAAGTTAAAAAATTAGCTTCTAAATAATTATAATTAGAATATATTATGATAACTAAATTTATAGAAAACTATGCACGACTTATTGTTAGTGTACCTGATGATGTGACCGTTACTAAAGAGCTAATAGATGAGAATTTCGCTGAAATAATCATAAGTGTTAATAGTGTTGATATTGGTAAACTTATTGGTAAAAATGGAAATATGATTAATGCTTTAAAAACTATGGCAAATGGTTGTAAAGCTAAAGATGGTGTATCATACAAAATACAAGTTATTGTGAAATAGTTGTTTATGAATAATAATATATTTGTTGCTAAATTAGGAAAAGCTGTAGGCTTACAAGGTCAATTAAGACTTTTTATAGACTCAGATTTTCCTGAACAATTCAAAAAGGGTGCTGTCTTTAGCACTAATAGAAATCTACAACTAAAAGTTTTAGAATATAATCCTTCGAGAGAATTAATTAAATTTGAAAACTATGAAGATGTGGAAACTGCAAAGAAACTTACTAATCAAGAACTTTATTCAACATTTGAGCAAACAAAAGAGTTTTGTAAATTAGGAAAAAATGAATTTTTCTGGTTTGATTTAATATCTTGTGATGTTTATGAAAATGAATTAAAGTTGGGAAAAGTAAAAGAAATTCAAAGATACCCATTAAATGATTATCTAGAAGTTACAACTGATGTTGCACTTACAGATAAAGGGTTACCTAAGACTTTTTTAATTCCTCATTTATTTGATAAATATATATTAAATATTGATATTGAAAAGAAAGTTATAAACGTAACAAAATCATTTGAAATCTTAGAAAATTCATAATTTTCTAAAGATTCCTATTTAATAATTACATCTTTTATCAAACTCTTCTTGAGTTAATTCAAGCTCAAAAGCTTCATCAAAACCATTATTAACTAATTTATCTAATAATTCAGCTCTTTTTTCATCATTATTAAATGGTCCAAAATAGATCTCGATTCTATTTTTATCATCTCTACATAAAATAGCACTTGAGTTAATAGCAGTGATTTTATCTAAATATTTTTTATAAAGACTACCTTTTATTTTTGCAACATTAATAAGCTTTAAAAAGCTGTTATTAGTATCGTTATTTGTATTTGTAGGCTCTTGAATCGACTCTTTTTTCTCTTGTGTTACAACTTCATTTGTAGGCTCGACTACTTCTAATTTTGTTTTATTGGCTTCTAGCTCTTCTTTAAGTTTTAGAGCTTCTTGTTTCATGGCTTCTAGTTGATTTTTTTCATTTTCAAGTTCTATTTTTTTTTCTTCAATGGCAGCTTTTTCTTTTAATAAAGCTTCTTCTTGAATTTTATATGCTTCTTCTTCTCTTCTTTTTTGTTCTTCTATAATTCTTTTTTCATTTTCAATTTTTTCTAATTCTTCTGTTTTATCTTGATTAATATTTTTATTTGTTAAATATGATAATTGTTCATTTAATTTTTTTGAATTTATATCTTTTATATCAAATTTATAAGTTTCTTCTTTAACTTCTGCTGGAGCATTATCTTGTATCGTTACCTGAATAGGTTCTTCTTTTGGTGTAAAAAAACCAAGAAAATATAAAGTAATTCCAACAGCTAAAAGTAAAATAAGAAAGCCAATTAAACCAATTAAAATTTTGCTAAGTATAGACTTCTTTTTTGATTTAACAAACTCTTCTTTTAACTCAATAATCTCTTTATAGTCATCTGCAACATCTTGATTTAAAGATTCATCTTTATCTTCATTTTCAATAGTTAGAGAGTTTTCATCTAATGATTTATCTTTATTAACATTTAAATCTTCTACAGCTTTATTTTCTTCTGCCATTACTTACTCTTTTAAAGTTTATTTTGTTTTTCTTTTAATTTTCTATAATACTCTTTTCTGTATTGTTTTAACTGTTCTTTTTTTCTTTCTCTATACTCTTTATCATATTCAAGTCTTTTTTCTTTATTTTGCTCATAATAATCTTTTTTACTATCTTTATACTCATTTATTTTAGAAAGAATTAATTCTTTTCTGTTATCAACATACTTTTTTTGAGCTTTGATTATTTCTTTTATTTTTAAGGAGAAATTCTCTTCATTAAGTTCTTTTTCATAATCTATCTCTTTTTTGATTACTTTCTTTTTTTTAAGATAGTACTCTTTTTTCTTTTTCTTATGAGCTAAAAAGTTTTCTTCTCGTCTTTTCTTCAATTCCTCTAAATTCATTATTCTAAAGGTTTAACTAACTTTTTAATCTATTTACAGTATCTAGCATACTATCTGTTGTCGTAATTGCTTTTGAATTTGCTTCGTAAGCTCTTTGTGCTGTAATTAAGTCAACCATTTCATTAACTAGTTTAACATTTGATAATTCAATCATCCCTTGTTGTATTGATCCAAATTGTTCTTCAGAGGGATTTCCTTCAATTACATCTCCTGATGCATCACTTTGCATAAATAAAGAATCTCCAAGCGGAATTAAACCTGCTGAGTTTATAAAGTCTGCTATTGTGATTTGACCTAAATCGGTACTTGCTCCTGTTTGTGAATCTGTAGCTGTTACTGTTCCATCTTTTGCAATTGAAACATCTACTACGTTATCTGGAATTACAATTTCAGGAGATAATGAATAACCGCTTCCATTTACAATAGAACCTTCAGAATTTAACTTAAAAGCTCCATTTCTAGTATAAGCAGTTTCTCCACTTGGTAGAGTAATTTGAAAAAAACCTTTTCCTTCTATTGCTAAATCTAAAGTATTCGAAGTTAATTTTAAATCACCTTCAGAAAAGTTTTTCTGAATACCAGAAACTCTAACACCCAAACCTACATCGATTCCTGTTGGATTCATTGTTGTTTGTGATGTTTGTCCTGCTGTATAATTTAATGTTTCATACATTAAATCTTGAAATTCTGCTCTATCTTGCTTAAATCCAGTCGTATTAACATTGGCTATATTGTTTGATGTTACGTCGATTTGGTGTTGCATTGAATTCATACCAGTTGCTGCTGTGTAAAGTCCTCTAATCACGGGCTATCCTTTTGAATTACATATTTAATTATTATATTTTAAGTACAATTAAAGTTAGATAAATTTACAAGGTTATTTTTTCTAATGATTAAGTATAAATTTAAAACAAATTATATATAATGCATATTTACTGAAAATATTTATAAAAACAAGGGATAGTTAATGAAAATTCTAATAGTTGATGATAGCTCTACAATGAGAAGAATCATTGGAAATGTAGTTATGCAATTAGGATTTACTAAAGATAGTTTCGATGAAGCTGAAGATGGTGTAAAAGCTTGGAAATTACTTAGTGAAGCTCATTTTGACGTAATATTAACAGATTGGAATATGCCAAATATGAATGGTCTGGAATTAGTTAAAAAAGTTAGATCAGAGGGAACACATCAAAAAACACCTATAATCATGATTACAACAGAAGGTGGTAAGGGTGAGGTTATTACAGCATTAAAAGCAGGGGTTAATAATTATATTGTTAAGCCATTTAATGCAGAAGTATTAAAAGAGAAACTTGATGGAGTATTGAAAAAATAATATAAGGTCTTATCATGAGCATGAGTCAAGAAGAAATTGAAGCTTTAATGAGTGGTTTAGATATTGAGGATGATGTAGTAGAAGCAGAAGAATCAAGTGCTTCTGTAAAAGTTAATACTCAAGAAATTGAAGAACTATTATCTCAAACTGAAGATTATAAAAAAGAAGAAATAAAAGCTAAATCAAAAGAAGAAGATATAATCAAAGTAAGTGTTGATGAATCAAAAGATATTATTGAACACAAAGAAGAATCTTTTGTTAAAACTGATGAAATTGAAAAACTATTAAATGATATAGAAACAAGTTCTGTAGATGATGAAGAAAATCTTGAAGAAGAATCTTTTGATGAACTTGAAGACTTAATTTCTTTTGAAAAAGAACCTGTTATTGAGCCTATAAAAGTTGAAGTTAAAGAAGTTGAAAAAGAAAAAGATATTCCTTTAAAAAAACAAGATTCAAGAAGTGAAGATGATATTGCAAAAGATTGGACATCTTCAAGAATTGAGGAAGGAATATTTCCACTTCCAGCTGAAAAAGATACAAAAGTTGTTAATCAGTTAAGTCAGGTAGCAAATGATTCAGAAGAAAAAGTATCTCAAATCTTTGACGTTTTAAGTTTTGCTCTTGATAATAATAATGAATTACGAGCTAGAATTAAGAATATAGAAGCTTTTGTTGTTGCTCAATCTAAATTATTAGACTCTTTAAATAAAAGATTTCCTAATATCAATGTTTTTACTGAACATCTAAATAGTGCAAATGATGTTTCTAATTCTTTAAATACTTTAAAGCTATCGACAAATGATGAAGATTCAAAAATTTTTCAAGCAATGGAATTAATGCAATTTAATGATATAAATAGACAAAAAATCGAACGAGTAATGTCTGTTATTAGAAAATTATCTTTATATTTAAACAACCTATTTGAAGATGATAGTGGTTCAAAAGATATTGCTGTTGCAAAGCATATTCATGGAGATAGTACAGACGATTTAATAGGTGATGATTTAGATAAATTAATCGCAGAATTTTCAAATAATAAATAATAAGGAGTAGTTATGAATCAAGGTACTTATCCTCTTGCTGCATCTATGATTAATCAAATTAATCGTTTAGATCAAATTAGTAATAATTTAGCAAATATTAATACAAATGGTTTTAAACAAGAAGGAACTACTGAAACTACTTTTAATTATTATTTACAAAGAGCACAAGAAAATAATACATCTCCCACAAAAATAAATGTTGTTACAAATAATGTACCAAAAATTGATTCAAAATTTATAAACTCTGAAATGGGTCCAATTGCAATGACTGGAAATACTTTAGATTTTGCTTTAAATAACCCAGATACTTTTTTTAAAATACAAAATGCTGACGGTGATATTGTTTATTCAAGAGATGGGGCATTTAAGAACCTTGATAACTTCTTAGTAGATTCAAATGGAAATAATGTGTTAAATGCAGATAATGAACCAATAGTTATTGAAGATAATTTTGCATCACAAGTTGGTGTTGTAAAAATTCCTTATACAAATTTGGACAAAATTGGTGATAATACTTATGCGATAAAAGATGCCAATACAATGGAAATATTTGAGAATAATGATAATTTAGTTGTTCAAGGTGCAATTGAAAAATCTAATGTTAATTCAGTTACTGCTATGGTTGAGTTAATTGATGCTCACAGAAGATTTGACCAATCTCAAAAAGCTATTAAATCAATTGATGAATTAAATGCTGGATTGATAGATAAAATAGGAAGTAATACTAAATAATGGAAGCAAGTAGCATAACAAACAAACTCTTTGAACAATTAAACTTTAGAGGTGAAAGACAAAAAGTTATATCAAGCAATATTGCTAATATAAATACACCAAATTATAAAACCAAAGATTTAGTATTTGAAGATGAATTGAGTAATTCAATTTCAAATAGTTTACAATTAAAAGCTACAAACAGTAGACATCTTTCTACTATTAATTCATTTTCAATGAATTCTAATCCTAAATTAACAGAAGTAAAAAATTTAGAAGAACAAAATGATGGGAATAATGTAAATTTAGACACGCAAATGAGTGAAATGTCTAAAAATAAAATATTATTTGATGCCATTCAATCATCAATAAAAAGAGATTCACGATTATTTCGTTCGGTAATTGAATCATCTGCAAAAAATTAATTAGGATAAGATAATTTATGGATCAACTTTTAAAGTTTATAAATAATTTAAATACAGCACAAAGAGCTGTAATTATTGGAGGTTTCTCTTTATTATTTATTTTATTAGTTGGATTATTAGTCTATTCAAGTATAAAAGCTGAAGATAAAAAGTTAAACTATACAATTGCTTCAAATTTGACTAAATCTCAAGTTATGTTAGCAAGTGATGAGTTAGAAGCATCAGGGATTCAATTTGCTGTAATTGGAACAGGAAACAATTTAACTTTAAAAACTTCAAAAGAGTTTATAAATATTGCAAAAATTAAATTAGTAACAAGTGAAGCAGCAACAAGTAAACATGTTGGTTGGGAAATTTTTGAGAAATCTTCACTAGGTACAACAAATTTTGAGAATAAAGTTAAATTTTTAAGAGCCTTAGAAGGTGAACTATCCCGTTCTTTAGAGTCTCTAACAGGTGTTTTAAGAGCAAATGTAAAAATAGCAATTCCCAAAGATACAATTTTTACTGAAAAGAAAAATGATACAACAGCATCTGCTATGGTTTCTTTAAAGCCTGGAGTTTTTTTAACTCAGAAGCAAATTGATGGTATTAAAAACTTTATAGCTTCAGCTGTTCCTGATTTAAAACAAGAAAATATTCAATTAATAGATCAAGATGGCACTTTATTACAATTATCAAATGATGATCTAAATAATCAAAAATCTTCTACTCAGAATAAATATAAAGAGAATTTAGAAGAAGATTATTCTAAAAAAGTTGTTGCATTATTAGAACCTTTTGTTGGAGTTGGAAGAGTTGTTGCAAAAGTTACTATTGCTTTAGATTTTGTAAAAAAAGATGTTGAAGAAGAGATATATAATCCTGAGGGAAGTATTCGTTCTCAACAAGTTGTTGAAAATACGGCAAACTCTCAAGGAATGCCAAATTCAGCTGGTGGAGTTGCTGGTGTTGATAATAATATTCAACCTCCAAGCACTGGAAATGGTGCTAGTAATGTGGCTTCAAATTCTGAAGGAACAAATACTGTTACAAATTATGAAATTTCAAAAAAGATAATTACTCAAAAAGATAATAATTACACAAATATAAAAAGAATCACAGCAGCAGTTACTTTTGATTCATCTGTTTTAAAAGATGTTCAAAATAAAGATGAGTTTATAACTTCTTTAGAGTCTATAGTTCAAGATACAATTGGATATGATAAGGTAAGAGGCGATAAAATAACTGTAAAAGATTTTAAATTTATTGGTGTAAAACCAATAGACCAAGTTGCTCAAACTGTTGATGAAAATGGAAATGCAATAGTTATTGATAATAATCCTGTTGATACAGTATCTATGATAAAATCAATTTTAAAAGATTTTAGTGAATATATTCAATATATTATTGCTGCGTTTTTATTGTTTATATTTTATAAGAAATTTATTGCATCAAATGAAGTGGTTATTTTAGGAGATGGTACAAGACAAAGTGTAGATGGTAATGATGAAAATTTAGTAAAAGATATGTTAACTGATTATGAAAATGAATTTGATACGAATAGTGCTCAAGGAAGATTAAAATCAAAAGTAAAAAGTCAAATATTAAATAATATTGATGGACTAGATGAAGAATCAGCAGCTAAGTATGAAGTTTTTATCGAAGAATTAGATAGAGAGATTAATAATAATCCACTTGAAATAGCAAGAATGATAGAATTGTTATTAAATGAGGGTAGCGGTAGTTTTAAATAAAAGGGTGTTGATAAATGGCAGGAACTAACACAAAAGAAAATGACGTTCTAAAAGGAATGTCGATGATGGAAAAAGTTGCAAGATTCTTTGTATTAATAGGTGAAGAGTCAACGGTTAAAATATTTCAACATTTACCAAAAGAAATGGTTGAAAATATATCTACTGCAATTACCCAAATAACATCAATAAATAAAGATATATCATTAGCTATTCTTGAAGAATTCCATTTATATACTCGATCAAAAAGTTTTATTAGTGCAGGTGGTTATGATTTTGCGAGAGATATTTTATATAAATCTTTAGGCAAAGCAGAGGCAGATGAAGTATTAGCAAAATTATCTCGTATGAAAATGGCATCACAAGCATTTTCATATTTAGATGGGATTAACCCCAAACAATTAAGTGATTTTATTAAGGATGAATCACCACATACTATTGCTGTTATTTTATCTCATATGGAACCAAACAAATCAGCCGAAGTTTTAATGCAACTTGATGAAGAAATTAGAGTAAAGGTTACAATACAAATAGCAACAATAAAAGATGTATCTCCTGATGTTGTAAGAACTATTTCAGTAGTATTAGAGAAAAAACTAGAGTCTTTATTATCATCAATTGTAGATGTTGGTGGAGTAAAAGTGGTTGCTGATATGTTAAATAAATTAGGACCTAAAGCTCAAGATATTCTTAAAAATATAAACGGAATTGATACTTCACTAGCTACAAAAATAAAAGAAAATATGTTTGTATTTGAAGATTTATTAAATCTTGATGGTGAATATATTATGAAAATTTTACAAAATGTAGACACAGCAGATGTTGTAGTTGCAATGAAAAATGCAACAGAAGAAGAAATGGAAAAAGTTACAAGTTCAATGAGTCAAAGAGCAAGAGATAGATTTAAAGAAGAGTTTGAAATGTTAAATAAAGTTAAAATCAAAGATATTGAAGCAGCTCAGAGAAAAATGTTAGATGTTGCACAAAAAATGATAGAAGATGGAATCATTGATAGAGAGAATACCTAATGGCTGATAATGTATATTCAAGTGCAAAAATATTAAGTAAAAATGAAAATGTTGAAAAATATGAATTGGGTAATTTTATTAATAACCAAGTTGAAAATAATGTAGTTACAAATTCAAAAGCTATTTTAGATGATAGAGAAATAAACGGAAGAACAGACCCTTTATTAATTGAAATTAGAAATTTAAGCACAAAAATAAATGAAATTTCACAAAAAGTCACTAGTATTGAAAATGATGGTATTAAGGGAAAAGATATTGATGCCCAAGTTGTTCAAGCAATAAGAGATTTGAAACATTATGCAGCATTTTTTGAACAAGCTACTTTTCAAATGGAAACAAAATTATTAAGAACTTCTATATCTATTGCAAAAAAAGTTATAAGCATAGAAATTGGAGAAAATTCTTCAAAAATTGCCAAACAAACAATCACTCATCTTTTAGAAAAAATTAAGACGGCATCTAAGGTTCAAATTCATTTAAATCCAAAAGATTATGAAGTATTAAAAAATCAGTTAACACTAGAACCTTTTATTGAATTACACCAAGATGCTAATGTAACAGCTGGTGGAGTAGTAATTGCTAGTGATCTTGGAAACTTTGATGGAAATATTGAAGCAAAAGTTGCATCAATGCTAGAATCTCTTGATCTGGTGATATAATTAGTAATTATTCTTTATTTGAAATAGTTTTAGTTTATGATATAATTGAACAAAATAATTAGAAAAGTATTAAAAAATGGAAATTAGCGAAAGAGACTATGACTTATTAGTTGATACAGAAATTGTTGTTGATGTAATGTTAGGTAGTACTAATATTAGCATCTCAGAATTTCTTAGATTAGGTGACGGAGATATAATCTCTTTACATAAGGCAGCTGGCTCTGGTGGTGAGATTTATGTAAACTCAAGAATCATTGGAACAGGTGATATTATAGTAATAGAAGACAAGTTAGCTGTTAGAGTTCAAGATTCAATGGATTCTGATAATGTAGTAAGATATTTCTTTGAAGAACATATGATATAGGAGATTAAAATGGCTGATGGAATACAAGTAAATTCAAGTGTTGGAGTTGATGGTAACTCATATACAAGTGCAATAAGTAATGACCAATTATCAAGTGATGATTTTTTAAAATTAATGATTCAAGAATTAAAATTACAAGATCCTACAAAACCAGTTGATTCAGCATCAATGCTTTCAACACAAATGCAAATGTCATCAATTAGTACAAATCAGGAAATGATGAAAGTAATGCAATCAATGCAAACATCATTTAATCAATCATCTTTATCTAATGCCTCTTCTGTAATAGGAAAAAATATTGAAGATGGTAATATTGGTGAAGATGGAGTATCAAAAGCTTATACTGTAAGATCCGTTGAAAATATTGATGGTGAAATTCAAGTAAAAGCACAACAAATTTTATATTTAGAAGATAGAATATCTGCAAATAATTCT
>Ga0193962_1000672_pt1 | contig 15816 bp, 12 predicted proteins | sample FB_5_MG_FD_140335 | JGI IMG/M metagenome (GOLD analysis project Ga0193962, IMG submission 140335) | Microbial mat bacterial communities from the Broadkill River, Lewes, Delaware, United States - FB_5_MG | ecosystem: Environmental > Aquatic > Freshwater > River > Microbial mats | place: USA... | reverse complement strand
TAAATAAGGAAAATGCATCTATAAATATTTTTAACTCAGTAAAAGTTAATCATCTAGCATGAGAATTAAGCAATAATGTGAAAAAATATTGATTTAATATACCAGAAAAAAACTCTATTTGAAACACTCCTAAAACATATAAAAATTCTGTTATATATTTCAATAATCTAAGTGAAGATTCGGAAACAATTAAATTAATGAAGCAATTTTTCGTATGAGAATATATAAAGTTAGAATGACCTAAATATTCAAAAGAAAGAGCCAACATAGAGATAATAATATGAGAAGATTACGTGAATAGCAAATGAGTATTTAAATTTTAAAGAATAAAAATGAATTACAAAAAACCTTCAAAAAGAAATTTCAAAACTACATATACAAAGAAAAAATCTTATTCAAAAAAGAAAACTAGTGGATGAATACTTAGAATACTTATTTATATAATAAGTTTCTTTGTTATTTTTGGTTTTATAACATGATTAATCTTATACACTAAATATATAAAGGATTTACCACAAGTTTCTGAATTAGAAAATTTAGAAATTGCTGAATCATCAATTATTTATGATAGAGATGGAGAAGAACTATATAAAATTTTTAAAGAAAAAAGAACTTATGTAGAGTTCGAGGAAATTTGAGATAATATGGTTAATGCAATAGTTGCTTGAGAAGATCAAAGATATTGGGAAAATCCATGAGTTGATATAGTTTGAATAATAAGAGCAGGTATTTATTATGCTATTGGTAAAACTGATTGAGTAAAATGAACATCTACATTAACTCAACAACTTATCAGAAATACAATAATTACAAATGAAAGATCTGTAGAAAGAAAAGTTAAAGAAATATATTTAGCCTACAAATTAACTGCTTGAGTATCAAAAGAAAAAATACTAGAATTATATTTAAATAAAATCTCTTTCTGACATAATGCTTTTGGTATAGAAGAAGCAGCAAAAACATTTTTTAATAAATCTGCTATTGATCTCAATGTTCTTGAGTCATCTATTTTGGCTTCATTACCTAAATGACCAACATTTTATTCTCCATACAATCATCCAGACAGAACTTTAGGTCATCCATATATATACAATGAAAATGATAATGAAAATATAACTAAAATTATAACTCAAAAAGATTTAGTTATAAATAATGGTGATATTAAATTATTAGTTGAACTAATATCTAATCTTAAATGAAACTGACTCGAATCAACTGATAAAACAGTAATATGTTGAGTTGAACCTGAAAATTTCAAAGCTACATATAATGTAGATAATGAATGATGTTTAGTTTTAAAATATTCTAAATTATTTGAATTTTTAAATAATATTCAAATAAAGAATTGAGATTCTATCGTTGAATATGAAGCTTGAAGAAAGGATTTTATACTTCAAAGAATGCTTGAAGATTGATATATAACTTTTGATCAATATAAAAAAGCTATTACTGATTCTTTTGGTTATGTTTTTAATCAAAATAGAGAAAACATTAAAGCTCCTCACTTTGTTTTTTATGTTAAGGAGTATTTAGAAGAAAAATACTGAAAAGAAATAATTTCAGTATGATGATTAAAAATATATACAACTCTTGATTGAAAATTACAAGAAAAAGCTGAAGAAATAGTTGAAAACCAAGTTGAAATAAATAAATACAAATTTAAAGCAAATAATGCTGCATTAATAAGTATTGATAATGAAAATTGAGATATATTATCAATGGTTTGATGAATCGATTATTTTGATAAAGAAAATAAATGAAATGTTAACATTGTAACTTCTAAGTTACAACCAGGTTCAACATTTAAACCTTTTGTTTATGCTATAGGTCTTTTCAATAAGGAAATATGAACTAAGACACCAATATATGACTTAAAAACTGATTTTCCAAGCTGATATACTCCTTCAAATTTTGATTGAAAATTCATGGGAAAAATGACTTTAGCTTCAGCATTAAATAATTCAAGAAATATACCTGCTATTAAAATGTTTTTTATGGCATGATGAGAAGCTAATATTATTAGTTTTATGAAAAGAATTGGTGTAGATTCATTAAAAAACCATGGTCAATATGGAGCTCCGCTTGCATTATGAACTTGAGAAATGACTCCTTTAGAATTAGCTAAAGCATATACAGTATTTGCTAATATGTGAGAAAAAGTTGAAATAAACCCAATACTAAAAATAGTAGATTCTAAATGAAATACCATTGAAGAAAAAGAAGAAATTAAAAAAGAAAAAGTAATTTCAACTTCTCAAACATACATTACAAATACAATGCTTAGTGATACATCTTCACGTCCTGAATTCTGGAATACATACCTTAGTCTTAATGGAAGAAAAGTAGCTGCAAAAACTGGTACATCTACAAAGCAATATGAAAGAAATTGAGTTAAAGATATTTATCCAAGAAATTTATGGACAATATGATACACTCCTCAAATAACTACTGTTGTTTGGGCTTGAAATACTGATTGAACAGAATTAAATTATAAATGAAATGGTTTAGAATGAGCATGACCTATATGGAAAAATTATATGGAATTTGCTCATAAATGAAAAAAAGCTCAATCATGGAAAAAACCATCTTGAGTAGAAGAAATAAATATCTCAGAGATAACATGATTATTACCTAATCCTGAAAACTATAATTCAAATTTATTAGTTAGTTCATTATTTATTAATAAACCTAGTAAATATGATCAAAGTTATAGAAATGTTAAAGTTGATGTATTATGTAATTGATTAGTATCTGAAAATACACCTGATGCTGCAATTAAAAATGCTACGATACTACAGTTTCATTCATTAAACCCAAGTAATCCTGAATGGGAAAATCCTGTAAAACAATGGTCAACGTCAGTAGAAGCAAAAGAAAAATATTGAAATATTCCTAATATAATAACAAGTATAAATAATAATACTTGTGAAAGGAATAATGAAAAATCAGACATAATAATTAGATCTAATATTAAAAGTAATAATACTTACTTTATATGAGAAAATTATATCGAAATTGCCTATAAAAGTAATAATACTATTAAAGCATTAGATATATTAGTAAATTGAACTGTTTTACAAACAATTGAAACTAGCAATAAAAAAGAAGGTACATATGCATGAAATATTTTTATACCTTGAAAATATAAAAATGAAAATGTTCAATTAGAAATAAGAGCTGTTGATTTAGAGTATTACTCTGAATCAGAAGTTAAAAATATCATCATATGATCAAAGGATACTATTGCTCCTACTATAAAAATGGAAAATCCAATTGATAGTAGTATAAAGTTATATGAAACAGATTATTTCAATTTAAAAGCATCAGTTTTTGATACTTCAAAATTGGAATCAGTAATAATCTACGTTGATTGAATTGAATATAAAAATACAAATTCAAGTAGAAGAATTGATATTCCAATGAATCCATGAAGAAATATGAAACCTTGAAAATATATAGTCCAAATTGAGGCTATAGATAGAAATGGTAACAAATCTGTTGAAGATATAAAATTAGAAGTACTGGAAAGATAAACAAAGTCAAATTAAAAATGAGAACTATTCTCATTTTTAATTTGACTTTTCTTTTCGCATGAATATCTTAAATATATGAGATATATAAAATCTCGTTTTTAATTAATAATAAAAAAATAATATGGAAAACTATGAATTCCCTACTATTGCTAAAATTGATACTGAAGCACCTAAATTTGATTTACCATTTTACAATCCAAAAGAAGACAATGATTGAAAAATCTCATCAGAAGATTTAAAATGAAAATGGGTTGTTTTATTCTATTATCCAGCTGATTTTACTTTTGTATGTCCTACTGAATTAAAAGATATGGCAGAACAAGAAAATACATTTAAAGAAATGTGAGTTGAAGTTTTAGCTACATCAACTGATACAATCTTTTCTCATAGAGCATGGGTTAAACATGAAAAATTAATGGAAAACTTTCCTTACAAAATGTTAGCTGATCACTCAACTGAAATAGCTGATTTATATAATATCCTAGATGAAGAATCAGGTATTGCAGGTAGATGAACTTTTGTTATAGATCCAGATGGAATACTTAGATGAATAGAAGTTACTTCAGGTCCTTTAGGAAGAAATAGTGATGAATTAGTTAGAAAAATTCAAGCATTACAATTTATGAGAGAAAATCCAACTCAAGCTTGTCCAGCAAAATGGGCTATCTGAGCAAAAACTCTTACTCCTTCAATTAAAATTGCATGAGAAGTTGCTGAAGCTTTAGAAGACTAATAGAAAAGAAATAAAAAAAAAGAAAACATTAATGTTTTCTTTTTTTTTATTTAACTTTTTTAATTTCATTTTTTAACTCATCAAATGAAACTAATAATTTATCTTTAAATTCTGCAATTTTTTCTGGCGCAACTCATTTTAAAGATTCAATTTCATCAATTTTTTCTTTATATAATTCTTCTAATTTTTCAGAAGCAGTAAATAAGTAACTTTTTCATTGTACTTTTAGTTCATCTATAAGTATATTTCATTTTTCTTTATATGAATCTAAGATTTTAAGAACTTCATCTTTATGTTCGTTGAAGATTTTCATATTCTTTTCAGTCATTAATTCTTTTTTTAAATCATCAACCAAATTTGAATGAGTTTCTATAAATGAATCTACAATAACTTTAAAACTTCATTCCCCTGTTTCTTTTGCTGATTCTAATTCTTTTTTAAGTTCAGCTGGTTTCTTTTTATTATAAAGAGATGCTACTAATCCTCCAGCTACATATCATGCTGCTAGTAAAAAAATGTTCTTTTTAGACATATATTTTATTATTAAAAATTAACTAAAAAAGATAAATGAAAAAAGTCCAAAAGTTTTTAACATAAAATAAAAGCTATAACTTTGTTTCATCCTTTTTTATGATATAATTATTATATTAAATATTAAAATATTTGCAAAAATTATTTATTAACAAAAATTTTTAAATGTCATACACAAATTTCTCTGATTGATATAAAAAAGCACTTATAAACGCAGAAAACAATATTAAAGCTAGCTGATTAAAAGAACTACAAGTTGAAGATGTTTTTATTGAAATGGTTAAAAATTCTAACTGATGAATTAAGGAAATTTTTAATTTATATTGAATTAATGAAAAATTAACAATAGAAATAATAAATAAATGAATTTTTAATGAAACTCTAGAAAAAAGAAAATGAGTTTATTCAGGAATGAGTAATAGACTTAAAAATGTAATTCTTTGAAGTGCAAAAATAGCTGCAACTTATTCTAAACAAAGAGCTTCTACAGAAGATTTTTTATTATCAATTTTATCAAACGATTCTTGGTTGAATAGTTTTTTAGATTACATAGGAATAACTCCTAGTGATATAGAAAAAAATATAATTGAGTTAAATAAAATATGAGCAATAGATTGACTTAAAAGTAATTGATACGAAGAAAAATCTAGTGAACCTGAAGTTGAACAAGATGAAGATTCTATTAATAAATTATTATGAGCGTTAACTCAGAATTTATTAAATAATGAAACAACTCCTTTTGATAATAATAAACAACAAAAAGCTAATTCAAATTCTGAATCTACAACACCAGCACTTGATTTCTTCTCTACAGACCTAACAAAAGAAGCTAGAGAATGAAAAATTGATACTATAATATGAAGAGATATTGAAGTTGAAAGACTTATTGCAATACTAAATAGAAAAACAAAAAATAATCCTGTTTTAGTATGAGAACCTTGAGTTGGTAAAACTGCAATTGCAGAAGGTCTAGCTCTAAGAATAGCAGAAGGGAAAGTACCTTTTTCTATGAAAGAAAAGAAAATTTTATCTTTAGATATGTCATCACTTGTTGCATGAACTAAATATAGATGAGAATTTGAATCTAGAATTAAACAAGTTATAGATGAGGCATCAAAAGTAGAAAATGAAATAATATTGTTTATTGATGAAATACATACAATTATTTGAGCCTGAGGTTGAGAATGATCTTTAGATGCATCAAACATACTAAAACCTGCAATGGGTAGATGAAAAATAAGAATAGTATGAGCTACTACTTACAATGAATACAAAAAACATATTGAAAAAGATTCAGCATTAGAAAGAAGGTTTCAACAAATAGTTGTAAATGAACCTAATAGAAAAACTGCAAAATTGGTTTTATCATGAATAAAAGAATTATTTGAGGATTATCATAATTTAAACATAACAGATTGAGCTATTGAAGAAGCTGTTGAATTATCTACAAGATATATAACTGATAGGTATTTACCAGACAAGGCTATTGACCTTATAGATGAGGCTTGTAGTATAAAATCAATGAAATATAATTTTGATGAAACAGAAACTAAAAAATTAAAAGAAAAAATTGCAAAGAACAACAAAAGTATTGAACAAGCAGTAATTGCTCAACAATATAAAAAAGCCTTTAAATTAAAAGAAACTCAAGCAGAACTTGAGAAACAAATTCAAGAATTAAAGCAAAAATTTCAAGTTCCAAAAGATAAAAGAATGAACGTAGATGAAAGTGATGTACAAAAAATATTAAGTATATCTACTTGAATTCCAATTTCGAATTTATCAAAAAATGAAACTCAAAAATTAAAAGAATTATCAAAAAATATCAAATCAGAAATAGTATGACAAGATGAAGCGATATCATCAATAATTAAATCTGTAATGAGAAGTAAGGCTGGTATTGGAAATCCTAATAGACCACTATGAAGTTTTCTTTTCTTAGGGCCAACTTGAGTTTGAAAAACAGAACTAGTAAAAGTCTTAGCAAAACAGTTTTATGATGATAAGGATGCTCTTATAAAAATAGATATGAGTGAATTCTCTGACAAAACTTCTGTTAATAAATTAATCTGATCAAATGCTTGATATGTTTGATATGAAGAATGATGAATGCTTACTGAAAAAGTAAGAAAAAAACCATATAGTGTAATATTATTTGATGAAATTGAAAAATGAGATTTTGAAGTATATAATTTGTTATTACAAATACTTGAAGAATGAGTATTAACTGACAATAAAGGTAAGAAAATAAATTTCAAAAATACAATAATCATAATGACTTCTAATATCTGACAAGAAGAATTCACAAAAAAAGCTGCAACAATTGGTTTTGATATAAAAGAAAAAGAAGAAACAAAACTAATAGATGATTTTAATAAAGCTGCAGATAATATAAAAGCTAATTTAACAGATTTCTTTTCTCCAGAATTTATAAATAGAGTTGATAAAATAATTGTTTTTAAACCTTTAGATAAAATTCAAATAAAGAAAATAGTTGTATTATGACTAAAAGATTTAGAAGAAAGAATGAATAAAAAATCTTTTAAAATTAAATACGATACAAAAGTTGTAAATTTTATAACAAAAACAGTATATAATCCTGATTTTGGTGCAAGAGAAGTTAGAAGATATATTATTGATAATATAGAAGATATGCTTGCAGAAAAAATTATAAATTCTAAAAATAACGACACTTTCGAATTAATATTAGATAAAGATAAATTAGTAATCAAATAACAAAAAAGTCCTATAAAATTTAGGACTTTTTTGTTGTAAAAAAGCATTTTTATGATATAATTTTAATAACTATATTTTAGATATTTTTATCTATGAAGAAAATATTAATTACATTATTTTCAATAAGTCTATTTTTTACAAATAGCTCTGTATTTTGATTCTGAATCAACTTTGAAAAAAGTTGATTTTATTCAAGTATAGATTCATCAGTAAGTGATTTAGAAAGTCAAATTTTAACAATTGATATAGTTTGAAAAAATTGAACTAAGGATACTATTAATAAAATAACTTGAGATTCTTGTCTAGAAAATGATTTATCTGAGGATCAGATAAAAAATATACTTTATAATTGAGCAGTTAATTTAATTATAAATAATATAAGTGATTCTTGTTTTCAAAATTGAAGTGTAAGTCAAACCACAATAAATACTCATTTAAAAGCAATTAGGCAATTTTATAATGAAAAAAGTTTCGTCTCGAAAGAAAAAACAAAACAAATTTTCTGAGTTTCTAATGTTTGAATTTATTCTGATTGAATTAAGTCAAATGCGCCATTTGATTTAATAGAAGATTTGAAAAATATAGATTCTATAATCTTCATGGAAGAAAGCACTCAATATGAATGAAATGAAGACCATGATTTATGAGGAGAATTATCATGACTAATAAATAAAATAAATGAAGATAATAATATAGCAGAAAATCAATTAATTAACAATTCTGAAACAAACAATAATTGAGAAAATAACTCAGTAAAGAAAGATTTACCAAAAGATGAAACTGTAGAAGAAATAAGCATAAATAGTATAAATGCATGTTATATTAGTAACTCAGATAGTTGATTAAATAATGAAGCTTTAAATTTTCTTTTATTAGATACCAAGAAAAAAAACACACCTAAAACAGAAGATGAACTAACTGAAATTGAATTAGATTTAGAAAATAAAATAAAAAACATAGAAGAAAGTAATTTCTTTGAACCAACAAGTAGTTATTCTAAGGTAAATGATAATAGTGAATTCCCTTGTGATTGATTTTTTTGTATTGATATAAATTTTATAACATATCAACATAATTTATTATGATGATGATTTCAAGATATAACGATTGAATATATAATAACTAGATCTAATGAGCATCTTAAGAAATTTACAAACACATCATTAGTTCAATCAAAAATGTCAATGAATAATTTTGAATTATGACTTAAAGACTTAAATCTACCAGATGTATTTCATATATGATTTCAAATAAGTACAAAACCAGTCCCTATATTATCAATCGAAGATGAAGGAAGAGAAGATGAATGAGTGTATTCAACTGAAAATCAATTAAAGGCTTATTATGAAGCGTATTGATTAGATTATAAAAGAAGAAATGATTTATCGTTATATTCTAAAATAGCTAATGAAAAACAAGCTATAGAAAATACATCATTGAGTAATAATAAGGAGGTTCTCTGACAAATAGAAGCTTATAGTAAATATTTAACTGAAAAGAAAAAGAAAAAGGAAATTATAACAAAAACTATTAACGAACAAAGTAAGCATACAATTATGTCAGATTTTGAATCTCAATTTAAAGAAATAGAAGTATTTAACAAAGCCATAAATGACTATGTTAATAACCTAGATACCATTATTACAAATATGGATAAAATCCCTAGTGATACTTGATCTAACTAAACTTAAATGAAAAAAATTATACTTACATTATTTGTATTAATATTCAATATTAATTATACATATGCAGGAGAGTGTCTTATTAAAAATAAGACTTCCCCTTCTTTATTGGAGTATATAGAAAACAATAGAAATGTTATAAAAAAAATAACTACTCAAACCATAAAAAAATCAAACAAAAAAAATGAAGAAACAAAGACTATAACATGAAATGTTAAAAATGAATTTTCAACACTAAAATATGATGCAATTAGAATATATAATGAAGCATTTGATTTTAATTGATATTATTCATATTTCAAATACTACGCTGTATTCCCTATATCAAATGAAGTACCCTATGAAGTAAAAAGAGATTACAGAATATTAGAAAATGAAAATAAATGACTTAAAAAATATATTGAAAATATAGTTAAAAGTTGAAAATCAAACATAGATATAATATGAATATGTGAATGAATAGAATGAAAATGTGATTATAAAAGTAAAATCAAAAATACTGAATTAATATGAAAACTAATTCAAAATAATCAAAATATATTAGATTTATATAGAAATGTAGTTATATGAGAATTGAAAACCAATGATTATAACTATCAATTAGTTGGTAATAATTTTGAAGCAGAAATAAAAACAAATTACTCAATTGATTCATATAGTAAATGTTGAGAAGAGGAAGGTTGATTTTTTGAAACAATATCTAAGTCAATTGCAAACATATGAACATTAAATAAACAATGAACTGATTGAATTCAAAAATGGAAAGATGCATGGTGATTATTAATTTGAAAAGATACATCTAAGAGTGAATATCAAAAACTAGAAAAAGATTTGCTAAAAAAGGAATTATCTAGACAATGAGTATCTTGAGACAATCAACAAAATATGCTAGAGGCTCTAGATAAATACAACAGCACTTGATTTTCACAAAATAATAATTTCATAACTAACTCTTATAATAATATAAAGAATAAATTAGAAAAAGAATTTAAAAAATTTAATGATGAAATAATATGAGATTTTTTTGAAAAAGAAGAATGAGAAGAAGTTAGTATAAATGATATAAATAGAGCTAGTTTAAATTCTGAATGATCAGAAAATATAAAAAAAAGGATTGACACTTTATATTTAGAACAAAATAATTTTGAGTGAATATCTGAATTAAACACAGACAACACAAGGGCTAGAATAATTAGTACGTATATTGAAATTTCAAATTCAATTAATACACTAAATAAAACAACTTGTAGAGTAGCTGTAAAAGTATGTAAAGCTCAAGATCCAAGTAAATGAGATTGTTGAGAATGTAATTAATTATAAATAATAAAAAAAATGTTAACAAAACAAGAAGTTGGTGTTATGAGAAGTAACGCAAGAATACATAAAAAAGTATTCGATGAAATAAAATTAATGCTTAAAGATTGAGTTTCAGCTGTAGATGTAGATAAATTATGTTGAGATATAGCAAGAAAACACAATGTACTATGCTGATTCAGAGGAGTATACTGATTCCCTGATAATCTTTGTATAAGTGTAAATGATGTTGTTGTTCATTGACCAGCAAAAAAATGACTTATTTTTAGAGATTGAGACTTAGTTACATTTGATTTTTGAATAAAAGATAAACAAAAATGAATAAATACTGATGCTGCTTTTTCTGTAATAATTTGATGAGATGATAAAAATCCAATTTGAGCAAAATTAATCGAAGCCAATAAAAAAGCTTTATATGCAGGTATAGAACAATGTAGAGTTTGAAAAACAACATGAGATATTGGTTTTGCAATACAATCTGAAATTGAAAAAGCTTGATTCAAAGTAATAAAAGACTTGACCGGTCATGCAATTTGAAAAAAGTTACATGAAAAACCATATATATATAATTATGGTACTCCATGAGAATGAGTTAAACTAAAAGAGTGAATGACTCTTGCAATAGAACCTATTCTATGAGAAACAAGTGGTGAAATAACTGAAGAATGAGGATGGGAGATATATACAAAAGATGGTTGATTATGAAGTCAGTATGAACATACTATTTTAATAACATCTTGAGACCCAGAAATAATAATATAACTCTAGTTTTCTAGAGTTTTTTATTTGTAAAAAATCTTATTTAAGTATAATTGTTAACATAATAATTATTATTTCAAGAACATGTTATTAAAAGAAGCTCATAATAAATTTCTTAATTATTTAGAAGTTATAAAGAATAAATCTCCTAGAACTATTGAACAATATGATAGGCATTTAATTAAATTTCAACAATACATTACAGAAAAATATAAAAATCTAGAGAATTTTAAAGTTTGAGATATAAATTTAGAAATTGCTGAATGATTTAGAAGTTTTTTATATGAAAAAAGAAGGACTATTTCTATAAAAACTGCTAATGCTTATATGATTACTATTAGGAGTTTTTTAAAATTTCTAGAAAAAAAATGATACCCAAGCTTATCAGCTACAGCTATTGATTTAATTAAAGCTGAAGATAGACATGTTGAATTTTTAACTCCAGATGAATTAGAAAGATTGTTCAGTATACCCGATACAACCTCAATAATATGAACTAGAGACATTGCAATAATGGAGTGCATTTATTCAACATGACTTAGAATATCTGAACTTACAGCATTGAATATAAAAGATATTAATTTGAAAAGAAGAGAGTTTGCAGTTAGATGAAAATGAAAAAAAGTAAGAGTTGTATATTTAACAAAAAAAGCAGCAAATTTGATTGAAAATTACTTATGAAAAAGAAATGATCACTTATCTCCTTTATTTATAAGACATAATATTAAAATTGAGAATATAGAAATACTTGAGGATGAAAAAGTAAGACTATCAAGATTTTTTATAACAAATATGGTGAAAAAATATGCTATAAAAGCTTTCATACTTAAAGATATATCAGCACATACTCTAAGACATAGTTTTGCTACTACCTTATTAAGTAATTGAGCTGATTTAAGGGCAATACAAGAGATGTTATGACATGCAAGTATAACAACAACTCAAGTATATACTCATGTTACAAATAAGAAACTAAAAGATGTTCATTCAAAATTTTTCAAATAAACCATTTTTTATAAAAATATCAATACCTAAGATTTTGACATTAATAAAAGTATAAATATTATCACATTATATTTTAATTTTAAATGAAAAAAATGAAAAAAACTATACTTATATCTTTACTTTTTGCATTATCTCTAAATATTGCAAACTGATTAAATTTAGCAGAAGAAATTAAAGAAAAAGAATTAGAAAAAAATAATACTCAAATTGAAAATCAAGATACAGAAACTACTGAAGTTGAAGAAGTACTAGAAGATGTATTTACTGAAGAAATGGAGAAGGTTCAAAATGAAACTACTGAAAACGAAGAACTTATCGATTTAAATGCAGCTACTCCAGTTAAATCTTTATCTGAAACTACTGAAGAACTACCTGAAACTGGACCTGAAGAATTTATGTTAATCTTTTTAACTTTATTTTTAACATCAGCAATTTTTATAAAAAATAAATTTAAAAAATAATATTCAGCATAATAAAAAAAGAAGACATTAACTTAAGTTAATGTCTTCTTTTTTTATACTAAATATTAAATCTTTCCTTTCAATAATTAAATCATACTCTATTCTTTTATCTTTAAATATATCAAAATTATCAATAACTTTTCTTTCTGGGTTTACGAAATAGAATTTATTTCAATTATCTAATCAATAACTAATTCAAAAATCACTAGAAGTATCCCCCATTCATCAAATTGTCTTATTAATAACTCATGTCTTTTTTAATATAGAAATAAATTCTTTTTTGTGACTTCTTCACCACAATGGAGTAAATTCATCATTATCTAAAAAAACATTACTTCAAAATCAAAAAACATTATTAGAATATGAACTTCATATGTTTTTAGAAATATATCACTTTAATAATTCTAAGTAAATTTCAAATATAAAACTAGGAGCTCCTGAGATAAAAAGAAAATTGTCTCATTTTTCTAATATTTCTTTTAATTTTTGTATAGAAAATCTAAAAGGATTGATTTTTTCTTTTGATTTAAAGCTATATTTAACAAAAGATAAATAATCATCCCAAATAATTAAATTTTTATGTTTAATCATTAAGTAAATTCAAGCATTCAAATATTCAAAGTATTCTATCTCTTTATTATATGCTTTTTTTTCAAGCTCATTAAAGAATTCTAAATCTTTTAAAAATAAATAATAATCTTCTAAGTTTAAGTCAAAATAGTTATGTTTTTTTACAAATTTAACAAACAATGTAAATGCTTCTTTTTGCAATACTCCCCTAAAAAAAGTTCAATCCAAATCTGAGATAAAATAATCTCATCTATGCATATCTCAAATTTTTGTAGAGTAATATTCTTGTAATAAAAAGTCCTCTCTAAAATTAATTCAAACTAATTCAAGTATATCTTTATCATTACTTTCAGTACTAATAACATCTAATGCTTCTTTTAAATTCATACAATATAAGTTATGTATCAAACCTTGTAATTATAAGGATATAAACAATTTTTAAAAGTTTTATTTTTATTTTTTTTATATATAATAACATCAATATAAATAAAAATACAAAATGAAAATCGTAGTATGATTAGGTAATCCTTGAGATAAATATATAAAAACAAAGCACAATGTAGGATTTATAATTCTTGACAAATTACAAGAAAATAATTCATTCTCTGAGTTTAAATTTGAAAGTAAATTTAAATGAGAAATTAGTACATGACTAATAAATTCTGAAAAAACTTTACTACTAAAACCTCAAACTTATATGAATTTAAGTTGAGAATCATTAAGAAAGATAGTAGATTTCTATAAAGTAGATATATCAGATATAATAGTGATTTATGATGATATGAGCATGGATTTCTCAAAAATAAGATTTAGAGATAAATGAAGTGCATGATGACACAACTGAATTAAAGATATAATTAAGCATTTTGATCAATCTTTTAAAAGAATAAAAATATGAATCTGATTTAATGATAATTTTGAAGTTTCAGATTGGGTACTTTCAAAATTTTCAGAAGATGAACTAGATGATATAAATGGTGATATTTATAAAAAAACTTATGATTTATTAATAGAAAAAATATAAATGAAAAAAATATATATAGTATGAATATGATGAATAGGAATCTCTGCAATTGCTAGATATTATAATGAAAAATGATATAAAGTTTATTGAAGTGATAAATTTAATTCAACACTAATTGAAAAATTACAAGATGAATGAATAGATATAATAATATGAGAAGACAAAAATAGAATAGATAGTTCTTTTCAAAAGATAGTCTATACAGAAGCTGTCAGTAAAAATCAAAGCGAAATAAGTAAATCAATAGATTTATGAATTGAAATAAAAACCTACCCCGAAGAGTTATCAAACATAACAAAAGATAGAAAATTAATAACTGTATCTGGTACACATTGAAAATCAACAACAACGTCATTAGCATCATTAATCCTAAAAGATAGTGAAGAAGATTTTACATCTATAGTTTGAACTGTTCTGAAAGAATTTTGATGAAAGAATTTTTTTCATAGAAATAATTTTAATGATGGAAATGATTTTTTTATAATTGAAGCATGTGAGTACAAAAGAAGTTTTTTAAATTATAAACCTTCGGTTGCAATAATAACAAATATAGAAATTGATCATCTAGATTATTTTAAAGATATAAATGATTATATTTATGCTTATGAAGAGTTAATAAATAATGTTGTTAGTTGATGATTCGTTATTTTAAATTGAGAAGAAGAAAATTCAAAAAAAATAACATGATTAAGAGATGATATAAATTATATAACTGTCCATAATAATTATTACATCCATAATGGACAGAAAAATACTATACCAAATATTGAAATGCAAGTCCCTTGAAGTCATATATTATATGATGCAAAATTGGCATATATATTATGACATATGTTATGAATAAATGATGTCCAACTTAAAAAATCATTGTCGTCATATACTTGAGTATGGAGAAGAATGGAGACAATTGGCTTAACAGAGAGATGAAATATTCTAATGAGTGATTATGGACATCATCCAACTGAAGTAAAATTGACACTGGAGGCATTAAAGACAAAGTACATAGACAAGTCAATATTGACAATATTTCAACCTCATCAATTCTCTAGAACATATGAATTAATGGATGATTTTGTAGAGAGTTTTTCTAAAACAGACAAACTAATTATATCAAATATTTATGAATCAAGAGATTCAATAGAAGATAAAAAAAGAATCAATACATCTATTTTTACTAATAAAATAAATCATACTGATAAAATAAATTGAGAATCACTTGAAAATACATTAAAATTAATAAATGAATATAATGAAGAAAATTCAAATTCTATTATATTATTAATGTGAGCTTGAGACATCGATAATTTAAGAAAAAAAATAAAAACCACTTAATGTGGTTTTTATTTTTTAAATCATTTTGGTGGATCTAATTGAATATTTGGATTATAATTAATTAAGAAAGAATAATCATCAATTCAACATATAGATGTTTTTCTTACATAATTTAAATCATACTTAGATGCTAAAT
>Ga0193962_1000670_pt1 | contig 15848 bp, 10 predicted proteins | sample FB_5_MG_FD_140335 | JGI IMG/M metagenome (GOLD analysis project Ga0193962, IMG submission 140335) | Microbial mat bacterial communities from the Broadkill River, Lewes, Delaware, United States - FB_5_MG | ecosystem: Environmental > Aquatic > Freshwater > River > Microbial mats | place: USA... | reverse complement strand
TAACCTTTCAGGTAATTATAACAATAACACAAGCCTTCTAAAAATAGATAGTATTAATTATAAAATTAATGAATCTTCAATATATGCTAATGGTAGTTACAACAATAATTCAGGACAAATAGCTGGCTCAATTAAAGGAGTTATATCAATGAAAGATCTAGCTTCTTTTAAACAAATAGACTATATAAAGGATTTATCTGGTAAAGTGGATATTGAATGTTCATTTGAATTAAATACTAAAACTTATAGTGATAATTTAATCAATAGCTTAGATATTAAAAACTCTTCTTTCATCAGATTATCAGACATCTCATTTGAAAGTTCAAATTCAAAGTATCGAGTTCACGAATTAAATGGAGACGTTTTTTTTGGCGACATTTGCAAAATCGAGTCACTGTCGTTTAAAATAAAGGAAAATGATTTTTTATTTCATGGAACCATTAGAAATTTAATGGATTATTTAAAAAGCAAAAACAGCCCTTTATTTGTAACAGCCGATTTAAAAAGCAAAAACATACAATTAGATAATTGGTTAAATACAAACAATAGCGAAATCAATAATAATAATAATGAGATAATTTTTCCTGACAGAATAAACTTGAATTTGGAACTAAACATTGAAAATTTCAAATACAAAAACTTTTCGGCAAACAACATTATAGGACGTTTTAATTACAAACCTAAAATGATTACTTTAAGTTCATTAAGAATGAACTCCATGGATGGTGAGTTATTAGGGGGAGGCATAATTATTCAAAAATACAATCACGATTTTACTGTCTCTTCACAAGCCAATCTTAAAAAAATAGATATCAATAAATTATTCAAATCGTTTAACGATTTTGGGCAAAAAACAATCTCATATACAAATCTATCTGGTGAATTTAACGGAAACATAGATTTTAGTTCGGAATGGGACAAGAACCTAGCAAGTAAAACTGAAAAAATAAACACTGTTGTTAATGCTGAAATAACAAATTGCACTCTAAATGAATACGAACCAATATACAAACTAAAAGATTATTTTAAAGACAAAGATTTATCTGAGGTTAAATTTGAATTAATAAAAAACATATTTACAATTAAAGATAGAGTTATATCGTTTCCTAAAATGGATATAATAAGTTCAACTGCGGATATTTCAATTTCTGGCACACACAATTTTGACAACATTTTTGATTATAGAATGTCTATTCGATTGGCAGATGTCATTAAAGGTAAAAAGAAAAGAGTATCACAGCAAAATACAGAATGGGGAGTAATAGAGAGTGACGGAGCTGGAGAGACTGCTGTATTTCTTAAAATCATAGGAAATCCAGATAATTACAAGATATCTTACGACTCAAAAAGTGCCTTTTCCAAGACAAAAAAAACATTTATAAATCAAGGACAGGAATTAAAAATTATCCTTAACAAAGAATTTGGTAAAGACACTATCAAAAAGAAAAAGAAGTTTAATATAGAGTGGGAAGAGGATTCAATTTAAAGATTACTATAAATGACAAATAAGCCTATCACTTGGAAATATATACTACTCTTTAGTGCTGCATTAATTGGTATAACAATTGTATTTGTTACCAGTAGTCTAGTTAAAGATTTTGAAATTGAAGAACGAAAAAAAGTTGAAATATGGGCAAAAGGCATTCAGGAACTTAACTCCTCACTAGAAAGAGAGATAGACTTTTCATTTATATCAGAAGTAATAGAAAGCAATAATACTATTCCAGTAATTCTTACAGATTCTTCATTTCAGATAATTTCGTTTAAAAATATAGATACAACAAAAAGGGGTATTAAAGAGGTCGAAAACAGGCTGCTCAACTCCATAAAAAACACTACCCCAATAACTCTTAAATTATCTGATAATGATGTCAATTACATTTACTATCAAACCTCAATTTTACTAACAAAACTTGCCTTTTATCCAATAATTCAGTTTGCCATTTTATTAATACTTGCAATAGTTTTCTATCTTTTTTACAAGTCAATCAAAAACAGTGAACAAAATCGAGTTTGGGTCGGTATGGCTAGAGAGACTGCTCATCAACTAGGAACCCCTGTATCATCATTACTTGCATGGGTAGAATTAATTAAACTAGAGAATATCCCTGCTTCAACTATAGAGATATTAGAAAAAGATGTAATGAGACTAGAACGAATAACCGATAGGTTTTCAAAAATTGGTTCAGAACCCATTCTAAAGGAAGAAAATATAGTTACTCTTATAGATAACACAGTTCAATATTTATTGAATCGAGTATCTAAAAACAAAATCACTATTTCTGTTAAAACAAACAAAGATATAATTCTAGTCCATCTAAACAATCTTCTATTTGAGTGGGTTATAGAAAATATATGCAAAAATGCAATTGATGCTATTCAGGGTATTGGAACAGTCGATATAAAAATAACCAGTACACCTGACAATAAAGTATATATAGATATCAGCGATACGGGAAAAGGAATCTATTCTAAGAACTTCAAAAATATTTTTCAACCAGGTTACACTACTAAGACCAGAGGATGGGGACTTGGTCTTTCTCTAACAAAGAGAATTGTCGAGAATCACCACAATGGTAAAATATTTGTTCTAAACTCAGAAATAGGGAGAGGTACAACTTTCCGAATCATACTTCCTAGATAAGTTCATTAAAAAAATTTCATTTTGTTATATTAAGTAGACTGCTTTTTACACGATTTATTAATTGAATACACTATCTTCGGCATTCGTTTTTATCAATTAATCAAAAAAAGGAAAGTAACTAATAAAGATCAGAGACTGTCATCCTTCTAATTACTGGCATCTTTTATCTACAAAACAATTTTATGATTATGAAAAAAGTATTTTTACTATTAGCAGTCGGTATTTCAGCAACTCTAATAACTTTTTCTATTTTAAAGAAAAGTGAAAAAAAACCTGAGAAACCTCATGTTAGATCTACTTTCTCACCCAAAGGGTCAAAAGAAGAAAAAGCTGGTAGAGAAGAGTATTTCTTTAATATGCTTAGAGATCCTGCTACAAATAGTATACCAGAAGGTATTCGTGCCAAAGAATTGTCTTTTGCTAAAGAATTGGATAAAAAATATCAATCAAGAATGGTATCAGTTGGTTTCGATTGGAAAGAGGCTGGCCCTAATGATGTAGGCGGACGTACAAGAGCGATTGGTATTGATATTAGAAATTCAAATATAATAATAGCTGGAGGTGTATCTGGAGGTATATATCGTTCAGAAGATAATGGAAATAGTTGGACTCTTGTAAACAATCCTGATGAATATAATGGCATTACCTCAATAGCCCAAGACACTAGAGAAGGTCATCAAAATACTTGGTACTATTCAACAGGTGAATTTACAGGTAATTCAGCTTCTGCAAGAGGATGGTCTGCTGGATATTACGGAAACGGGCTTTACAAAAGTACAGATAATGGAATCTCATGGAATCTGATTACAGGTACAAATAGCAATCAAGCAAAATGGGATAGTGATTATGATTATGTTTCAAAGATTAAAGTAAACCCAGTCACAGGTTCTATTTTTATTTGTTCTAATGGAATTGGGATTATTAAATTAAACGAAGGAGGAGACAGTAATTCTGCTCAAATAGCTTTGGGAAAAGTTAATGGTTATTATTGGTCTGATGTAGACATTCATAACAACGGAACAATAATCGCATTCCTATCAAAGGACAAACCTAATAATGGAACTCAAACCAAAGAACCTGGTGTTTATATATCAAAAGATGATGGTTCTACATTTACATTGGTAACAAAACCTAATAGCTTCCCTGCTAATTATGACCGAGGACTAGTAAGAATTGCTCCTTCAAACAAAGATGTTGCATACTTATTTGTTGTTAATAATAATACTCCATACTTTTACAAAATAAACCTTGCTTCTAACACAATGGAAGATAGATCATCAAATGTTAGACAAGAATTTCAAGGTAGTACTTCCTGGTTGAAGGAGAAACTTGGAAAGCAAGGAGATTATAATATGACTTTAGCAATTCACCCTACAGACGAAGATTTTGTTATTGTTGGTAGTACTTCTTTGTTTAGAAGTAAAGATGGTTTTGCTACACAACCAAATGTTTATTACACTTGGATCGGGGGATATGGAAATCCATCAACAAAAAGTTTTCAACACCCGAACCATCACCCAGACTGTCATATAACAATATTTGATCAAAATAATCCTAATGAGGTTTGGAGTGGACACGATGGTGGTTTAAGTTATTGCCAAAATATTAAAACAGAGACTAGTTCATCGAGTTACATCATTTGGAAAAACAAAAACAGAGGTTATAATATAACTCAATTCTATAATGTCGCTATTAATCATACAGCAGAAGGAAATGAATATATTGGAGGTGCTCAAGACAATGGATCTCCTTATTTCGAATTTAACGGAGCTTCAACAACGACCTCTCAAGATGCATCAAGTGGTGATGGAGCATACTGTGCATTGACAAATAATAATATCTTTGCATCTTCACAATACGGAAACGTAATTAGAAATTCTAAAAGCGGAACTTGGACAAAAGTAAACCCTTCAGATTTAGAAGACGATGATAAATTATTTATACATCCATATATAATTGATCAAAATGATAATAATGTAATGTATTATCCCTCAAAAAATAATTTATGGGTCAATAGCAATGTTTCAGAAATACCAGATTACCAGCAAGATGGATCAATGATAAATTGGATTAATTTTGAAGTTTCTCCTGACAATTATACCATTACAACCTTGGCTGCTTCAATAGAACCCAAAAGTATCATTTATCTGGGTACCTATGATAAAAATAGCAACCCAGAATTTTACAAAATTGAACGACCAATAGACAATAATAGAATTGTAACAAAAATTAATATAAGCGATGCATCATTAGGTTCTTATCCTCACGATATTGCAATAAACCCCGAAAATGCTGACGAATTTATTGTTGTTATGTCAAATTACAATATCAAAGGATTATACCACAGTCTTGATGGAGGAAAAAACTACACCTGCATTGAAGGAAATTTGGAGGGTACGATTCAAAATCCTGGACCATCTTTACGTTGTGCTGCAATTAATGTCAAATCGGATGTTAAAAAATACTTTGTTGGAACAAGTACTGGTTTATATTACACAGAAACTATAGATGGAGACAATACAATATGGACTAAGGTTGAGAAGAATTTAATCGGTAGTGTTATTGTAAACGATATTGATTTAAATCATATTAATGGAAATATGGCTATCGGTACTCACGGAAGAGGAATTTTTGCTGCCTTAAATAGAAATCTACCAATTTTCTTATCAAATCCATTACCAAACATTATTGAAACAGTAAGTGAAAAAGAGATAATAATAAGAAAAAGCCTTTTAGATGTTTTTGAAGGCGAAAGTATAATCAAACACGAACTAATTTCAAATTCAAATAAGGATCTCCTTAGCGCAACTATTGAGGGTTCTGATATTGTTATTACTATCAAACCAAACAAATATGGTTCATCACAAATTGAATTCAAAGGATCTAGCAATAGTAACTCTTTGCATTCTACCCTTGGAGTAGAAATTGTTGCTCCTTTGGTCTCAATAAAAAAAATGATAAGTGATTATAGTATTAACATTGGAGAAAAAAGCAATATCGAAATTGACTTATCAGATATATTTATAAATGGAGATAATTATAGATTAAGAAACAACACAAATTCCTCGCTTGTTTCTTACTCTCTAAATTCATCTGTTTTGTCATTAAATATAGCCTCTAACAAAACTGGCGAAGCTAAAATTACTGTGGAATCATCAAACAATTTTAATACTGTTTCGCAAGAATTCAAAATAATAGTGAGCAAAGCAACTGCTATAGATAACTCATTATCGGATAAATTTACCGTCTATCCAAATCCAACTAATGGTCTTTCATACATAAAAATTGGTGACAGTAAACTTATTGGTCATACTATTACAATTATTAATTCAAAAGGACAAACTATTCTAACAGAAAGAATAACCAATTTAGAAACGGCAATAGATATTACTAATAAGCCAAATGGCATCTATTTTGTTAAAATTCAGAATGAAAATTCGATTGGAACTAAGAAAATTGTTAAGAGGTAAAAAGACAGTTTAATAAAAGACAAAAGTTTCCCATATGGGAAACTTTTGTCTTTTATAGAGTAACAAGAAAAAGATATCATACACATGCGATTACAACAAACTATTAATTATTGATTCTAAGTCTAGAGAAGTTAGTTTTGGAGCAAAGGCCTCTACGATTTTAAAGTCCTTATCAATAATAATTGAGCGAGGAACAGATTGAACCATATATCCTTTATTATTCATTGTTAGATCAATATTAAAGTTTATCCCACCAATATTATTAGCAATAATATAATTTTGCCATTCTATAAGATTATTATCAATCGAGATTGATATAAATTCTAAATCCTGATTATGTCCTTTATATTTATCTTTAAGTTTATTAATATAATTAAGCTCTATTAAACTCTCTTTATTCCAAACAGCTCAAAAGTTAATCACAAGTAGCTTCCCTTGTAATTCAGATAAATTATGCCTTCTATTATCCAAACCAACAACAACTAAATCAATTGCTCTTTGCCCCTCATCTAATTGCTTATATTGTTCTTCCAAAAGTTCAATTGAAGCTAATAATTCCCTATTATATAGAGACTCTTTAATATTCTCGAAAAGACTTTTCATAGAATTCTCAGTCGGATTTAAGGAAAACTGAAACAACTGATTTGTTATAAAGAAATAATCCAACAACCAACTCTTTGAATATAATCTATCAATTAGATCTTTATCAACATGATTAAAAAAAAGAGTTAATACTTCTCTATATTCTTTTGTATCCAAACAGCTCTTATCGCTGTGTTGATTAATAAAGTTAAACATATCATCAGAATACAATTCATATATAGTTATTAACGATTTTGAATTTTCTAAAAAATTCAGAGATATCTCTCCCTGCTCAAAAGGATACGAAAAAAGCATCTTGAAATAAATACTTTTTAACCTCAATAATTCTGTTTTAACAAAATGATTAGAAGGATGCAGAAAACCAGAATAAATATTCGAATACAAAGGTGCCAATAGCTCATTAATAATACCTTCAACCTGTTGAATTTTGAGATTCAAAGGTGTAGTGCTAAAGATATTAGCTCTTTTTAAATTAAAAACCTTATGTAGGTAATAACATTGGTCAGATGTATAACCAATAAAATTTACTGATTCTGGTTCCAGATAATCCAGTTCTAATTGAAGATTGTGCCCTGGTAATAAAAAGACAACTTGCCCAAGCAACTCAAAATATTTAGGACTATCCAAATCAACAATAAAATTATGCGAATCATCTATCTCTAAAGAGATACTCTGCTCAGAAATAGAACTCTCCAAATCAAGATTATATAAATAACAAACACTTTTTGAATAGTTCTTTATTTTTCCAGATAATGTTAATTGTTCTCCAAATAAACTGCTAATAAAAGGACAAAAAATCAGCAAACTAAATAAGATTCTACGGTAAAAATTCTCGCTCATGTGTTTATAGTTTTCATAAATTGATAATTAAATTAAATCTATTCTAATGCGTATTCCATTTACATCCACAAATAAAAAAAGACTCTTTTTAACTCTAAAAAAAATAATTTTATTAGAGTTAAATTACATTATCATAAATTAACTTCAGGATGCTATAACAGTGAAATATAATCACTTTACAAAGTGATATAAATACAACACAGAACTATAGCGTTTATCTATATATTTTATTACTTTCTCGCAATTCGAAAAAATGCGTAATATATTGTTTAGTATATTTACATCTCAAATGAGTTGATTTTTAATCTTTTTATATTTTACTATATGGAAAAAACAATAATAGACGTTTTAAAAACACAGAGGAAATTTCAACTCTCTGCAGATTCAAAAAACATAAACAATAGAATATCAGCTCTAAAAAGACTTAAAAGCTCAATAAAGATTCACGAAGAAGAGTTGCTAGTAGCACTTTGGAAAGATCTTCGAAAATCAAGATTCGAATCATATACAACAGAAATAGGTATAATATACTCTGAAATAGACTTACATATTAAGAATATAAAAAAATGGACCAGTCCGAAAAAAGTTTCAACCCCGCAGATTATCCACCTTTATTCAGTAAGTAAAATATATAAAAAACCATATGGTCAGGTTTTAATAATAGCTCCTTGGAATTATCCATTTCAGCTCCTAATTAACCCATTAATTGGTGCCATAAGTGCAGGAAACTGCGCTGTGTTAAAACCATCTGAATATACACCAAATGTTGCAACTGTACTTCAGAAAATTATAGAATCAGCATTCAATAAAGAGCTTGTAGCAATTTTTCTAGGTGGTATTGAATTGAATACTTTATTATTGCAACAAAAATGGGATCTAATATTTTTTACTGGGAGTCCAAAGGTTGGTAAAATCGTCATGAAAGCAGCAGCAGAGAATACAACTCCAGTAATACTTGAGCTTGGTGGTAAAAGTCCATGTATAATCGATAAGGATGCAAAGTTAAAAACAGCAGCATCAAGAGTTGTATGGGGAAAACTACTTAACGCGGGACAAACATGCATAGCTCCAGATTATTTTATGGTTCATAAAGATGTTAAACAGAAGTTTATGTCCCTTCTTGCAGATAAAACAGAAACCTTTTATGGTCTAAACGCGAAGGAATCGGAAGATTATGGACGAATTTCGACAAAAGAAAATGTAGAGAGATTATCAAAATACCTAATTGAAAGTGAAATTTATTATGGTGGTGAATATGATATTGAGCAGAAATACTTTCAACCAACTATCTTAAATAATGTTTCCTATAACCAGCCAGTTATGAAGAGTGAGATTTTTGGTCCAATATTCCCTATAATTGAATTTGATGACATTAATGAAGTTATTGGTTATATAAATAAAAACCCAAGACCTTTAGCCTTATACTATTTTGGACAGGATAAAAAACAACAGCAATTCGTTCTAACAAACACAAATTCGGGAGGAGCATGTATTAACGAAGTAGTTATGCATATTGCCAATCATAATCTGCCTTTTGGAGGTGTAGGTAATAGTGGTATTGGCAACTATCATGGCAAAGCTAGTTTTGAAGCTTTTTCCCATAGTCGTTCAGTTCTATTTAAGTCAACGTTTATTGATATAAAGCTACGTTACCCTTCATATTCTAAATTTAAAGAGCGATTGGCACGCCTATTTATGTAGCAAACAATATTTGTGTTATAGTAAATCTACGTTTACTATAACACAAATAAATATTATAATTTTTCGGCCATCAGTACTGCAACCTGTCTTTGAAGTTTTTGTATAGCGTCATCTTGAAACTCCTTATTTCTGTTTATAACGAGTTCTCCTAAACCAATATATGCAACCTGTTTCCATATCTCAGCAATAGAATTAATATTTACAAGATAAGGATCATATATAGTATTTGTGGAGCATAACAAAAAAGAGCTACTCTGTTGTAACTGATTGTACACCTTCTTTAATACTATGCCATCATTTTTTGTTACAACAATACAACTTTCGCCGTCTTTTATATTATTCCAATCTACAACATACTCGCAAATAACAATGTTCCCATCAACAAGAGGAAGCATTGAATCACCCGAGATATAAAAAGCTCGGTATTTGCGCTCTTTTGATAGAAAAGGGAGACTAAAAACAGGCAGTCTACTTATATATTCAGGATCGGAATAACCAGCAGTATAACCAGCTTTAGCCTTTTCTGGAATAAGTTCTATGTTTTCGTCGTTATTACTATCAAGTGTAGTTGCAAGTATTCTCAACTTATCTCCTTTTACATCAATATCAAACCCTTGTTCTAGATCATTTAATTGAGTTTCTGATATTGTCTCGAAATTATATTTAATCAATTTATCGATAGTGATTTTATAAAATTCCGATATTTTAATCAATGTAGCAAAAGGTGGCTGCACAGTCTGATTTTCGTAACCGCTATAAGACGAACGTGGTATATCTAATACCGATGACACTTCGGCTTGAGATAGCTTTCTCCTTTTTCGAAGAAGCTTGATATTTTGACCAAAAAACATAATAAAATTGATTTACACCGTGATATGATTAAATTACAATCTGCGTGCCGACTATAATTCCATCAAATATAATAATTAATAATATAAAGTGAAGCTATTATTTGTAAATAACAGACATTCTTTAATTGAATATCGCTTAGAAGAGTTCAGTCCCAAAACATTCAATTCAGATATTTATCACCAACACAAACAAATTGTGTGAACAAAAACAAAGGATACAATAACTGAGCTTAAAAACTCGTATTGCATCCTTTAAAATTTATGTTATTCTAAAACAAGAGGCTTTTTAAATCCACTTCTACATTAATAGGCTTATAGTCTTTTATACAGATTGAATAGTATTCTATGAATACATATTCTCAATCTCTTTTGCGTAAATCATATTAATAGCCTTACGACGAATCTTAAGAGTAGCAGTTATCTCACCACTTTCAAGAGTAAATTCTTTACCTAAAAGCGTAAATCTAATTATCCTCTCAAAAGGTGCTAAATCTTTACAATGGTCATTTATTTCTGTTTGAAAAAGATCAACAACCTTTTCGTTATTCACTAAATCAATATTGTCTGAATACGAAATACCATTATCAGCAGCCCACTGTCTTAATTTCGAAAATTCGGGAACAATAAGAGCCGATATATATTTACGTTTATTTCCAACAACAGCAGTCTGGTTAATGAAACTACTATGCGACAGCATACCCTCAAGCATCTGAGGAGCAACATATTTACCGCCCGAAGTCTTAATAATATCCTTTATTCTATCGGTAATTCTAAGATTTCCTTTTTCTGTAAGAATACCAGCATCGCCTGTTTTAAACCATCCTCCATCAAAAGCTTCATTAGTAGCATCTTCCTTTTTGTAATATCCATGAAATACAGAATCGCCCTTAATTAAGATCTCATTATCTTCATTAATAAGCACCTCTACATCTGGCATAATCTTACCAACACTATCGTACTCATACCCCTGAGTTTCATAACACGAAACAGTTGCAGTAGTCTCAGTTAAACCATAACCATGATTTATCATAAGACCAATAGAGTGAAAAAATTCAACAATCTTAGGCGACAAAGCAGCTCCTCCACAAGGCGACAATCGTAGATTTCCACCAAGCACACTATTAATCTTATCAAAAACAAGCTTCTTAGCTATCCTTTGTTTCAACAAAAGACCAATGTATATTACCTTACCCTCTTTTTTTCGGTAAGAGTATTTCTTACCAACAGTAATAGCCCATTTTACAATATTTTGCTTGGTTTTACTCCAAAAGGATACTTTATCCCAAATGCCTTCGTATATTTTTTCGTAAAAACGAGGCACTGTGCAAAGCATTGTTGGTTTAACCTCTTTTAGCATTGATAAAATATTCTTTGGATCATCCATAAATACAATAACAGACCCTTTGTACATTATATAGTAACCCCACGATCGCTCGTAAACATGACTCAAAGGCAAAAAGGTTATCGAAGTGTCTGTATCGTCAACTTTAACCCTTATATCATGTAGATAAAAGGCAAAAAAGAAATTTGTATTTTTTAAAATTGCTCCTTTGGGCTCACCAGTAGTTCCAGAGGTATAAATTATTGTTGCAACATCGTCTTTAGTTGCATTTGCCAGATAATTTTCAACCACCTGCGAATAAGCTTCTCTATTTTCTTCTCCTATTTTTAACAGATCGTTAAAATAAAGTGCACGATCATCATTCTTAAGATCTGTAGACGAATCAAAAACTATAATTTTCTCAAGCGACGATTCAATCGATATAGCTTTGTCGTATTGATCCTGATTGCCAACAAATAAAAAGCGCATATTTGTTTCATCAACAATATATTTTATCTGTGAAGGACTACTTGTTGGATAAATAGGGACAGAAATTCCTCTAAATCCATATATAGCATAATCTGTAATGGTCCAATAATGATAATTAGGCGAACATATTCCTACTATCTCTTTTTCACCACAGCCAATAGCAAGCAAAGCACATGAAACAAGATTAACATCATTTGCCACCATATTCCAACTTAAATCATTCCAGGCATCAGAGTAATTATCCTTAAAACGAAATAATGTTTTCTCGCCATACTGCTTAGCTTTTAACTGAAATAACGCTCCTACACTTTTGTATGCGTAGTATTCATTTTTATCCATATTATGTTCTATTAATATTTTCAAAGGTAAGGCTAACCGCAATAATTTTCATTATAAAAAATGATTATTGAGCTGTTTTATGCCAAAAAGAAGTTTTTATATTGGTAATAATCTAATTTAAAAAACCGAAAACAGATTTCTAAATGAATAAAATTACCAATACAAACTCTTTAATCATATAATTATCAAACGAACCATCATTCATTTAGGAAAACTGATATCTATAAACTATTTTTATTCTTTATTTGAACAAAATACTCGATAATGATTTACTATCTAGTATTAGAAAAAAAAATACAACACAAAAATTTAAATTGAAATGAAGAAAATCAGTCTATTAATCATTTTTAATGCCTTCTTATTAATCAATTCATTTGGTTATCAATACAGAAACAAAGCGATGGTTCTATTTGATTATAATTTAACAATCTATAGTGAACTGAATCCTGCCTTAGAAAAATTTATTGACAAATTTCCTGCTGAAGATAACGAAATACGCATTGAAAAAAGAATTAAAGCAATGCTTTATAGCCATTTAGAAGACAGACTTAAAATGGAAGTCGGGCTAGATATTCAACCCATTAGAAGCTTTACGAATAAAATTAAATATGATAAAACAGGATTCCCTGATATATCAATTCAAAAAGCAATAAAGAAGAGCAACTCAAAAGTATTTTTTGAAGTAGAGATAGAGATTAAGGATAATTTAGATAAAGGGCAAACAGAGTTTGGTAAGGTAGTTAGTGCAGTAGACTCAGTAGCACTTAACGACACAACAAACTTAAATCCTTTTAAACCAGAAATTCAGTTAAACTTCTATGTTTACAACAACTTTGGTTATCTACCTATTGAAAAATACGAGGTTAATGTTAGATCAAACAAAACTTACACTTACGATAATTCCATTTTCTTAAACGGTATTATTAATAACGAAGAGTGGAAAAAAGAGTTAACAATATTATCGCTATTTGACAGAGCCGTTACCGATTTAATATTTAAGATAAATGATTAATAACAGTGCTATTTGCATAGGTGTAATGTCTGGAACATCGCTTGATGGGCTAGACATTGCAGCTTGTAGCATTAACTCAGACAACTATAACCAGAGTAAAATTATAGTTGCCAAAACAATTCCTTACAATAACAAAATTAAGGATCGCCTTAAAAGCTGTTATAGCAACAACAACAGGTTTCTACTCTCCACAAATGTTTGGTTTGGCGAATTTATTGCTAATCAAGTAAATGAATTTATAAAAGAGAATAATATAAAGGCTACACTAATAGCATCGCACGGACACACAGTGTTTCATTCGCCACAAGATGGTTATACAACGCAAATTGGTTGTGGTGCAACAATAGCGGCTATTACAGGTATCACTACAATATGCGATTTCCGCTCTTTAGATGTTGCTCTTGGTGGTCAAGGAGCCCCATTAGTTCCAATAGGCGATCAACTATTCTATTCACAATATAACTATTGCTTAAATCTTGGAGGAATAGCCAACATATCATACAACAGTGATAACAAAAGAGTGGCCTTTGATATTTCACCAGCAAATATACCACTAAACTATTACTCGAATAAGCTAGGATTTGATTACGATAACAATGGTCAACTAGGTAAAGATGGTTATTTCAACAAAGAACTATTTAACGAACTTAATAAGTTAGACTACTATAAAATTAAACCACCTAAATCAATGGGAATAGAGTGGATTAACAAATACTTCTTCCCAATTATTGAGCAGTATTCTATAGATGAAAAAGATAAATTAAATACAATTTACGAGCATCTGGCATTTGTTATTTCAACTCATTTAAAGAACAAAAACAGTAATGTTCTTGTTACTGGTGGTGGTGCCCACAATAGTTTTTTTATCGAAACAATAAAAAAGTATTCTGAAGCAAAATTAGTAGTCCCAAACGAATTAACAGTCGACTTTAAAGAGGCTTTTGTATTTGCTCTATTAGGTTATCTGAGATTAAAAGGTGATGCTAATACCTTATGTAGCGTAACGGGCGCAAAACGCAATAGTTGTGGTGGCGCAATATATAACCCTTTATAATTTTAATAATGGAAAATTTTTCAATTTTTAATCCAACAAAACTCTTCTTCGGAAAAGATGTAGTTCTTAAACTAGGTAAAAACGTTTCTAAAAAATCGAAGAATGTACTTATAGTTTACGGAAAAGGATCAATAGAAAACAATGGTATTTTAGATACTGTTAAAACACAACTTAACTCTGAGGGGATAAACTTTGTTATTTACAAGGGAATAAAGTCGAATCCGATTATAGAAGATGTTGACGGTGCAATATCTGTTGGTGTTGAAAATATGGTTGATGGAATAGTTGCCATTGGAGGAGGTAGCGTTATCGATTCGGCTAAAATTATCGCCCTGGGAATAGCCGAAAAAGCAAAAGGCTGGGACATTATGAAATTTATTGTAACACCTAAGAGCGTAATTCCCTTGTACGCTGTTCTAACTCTAGCTGCAACAGGTACAGAGATGAACAGCTTTGCTGTTGTGCAAAATCATAAAACAGGCGAAAAAATTGGTTATGCATCGCCTTTAATAAACCCGCTTGAGTCATATCTAGATCCATCGTACACATATTCGGTACCTGCCGATTACACCTCTTATGGTATTGCTGATATTATTGCCCATTGCTTAGAGGCTTTCTTTGGCCAGGGCGAGTGCGATTTAACTGATATGTTTACGGCGTCTATTATTAAAAATGTTATGGAGGTTGCTCCTAAACTATTAAACGACTTAACAAACTACGACTACCGTGCACAGATAATGTATGCTGCAACAATGGGACTTAACGGAACAACAAGCTTTGGTAAAATCTCTGCAGACTGGGGCGTTCATGCACTAGGCCACGACCTTAGCTTACTATACGACACACCACATGGTGCATCGCTTGCTATTGCTTATCCGGCATGGCTAAAGGTGAAAAAAGAAGAGGTGACTGATAGAATTGCACGCCTGGGCGAATTAGTATTCGGAACAAATGACATTAACATAACAATCCAGAAATTTGAAGAGTTCTTTGTTTCAATAAAATGCCCTGTAAGACTATCTGAGATTAATGTAACCGAAAGTAATCGCCAAGAATATATTTCGTCACTAATTAAAAACAAAGCATCGGGATATAATATTCTAATTAATGAGGAGGAGTATAATCTACTTTTCGAAACAATGTTGAAGTAAAAATCATACACCAATAAAAAAAAACAGCATTAAAATTTAATGCTGTTTTTTTGGCTCTATTATAATAAATTGACTTTAACTTTACACCATATAAAAGAGATGTCACTCAAATGGAACGTTTCAAAATCATATATCAAGGCTATGTCATCTAAAATGGTTGGTTGTGTAATTATCTGCTGACTTAGCTCTTAGAAGTATAGTCAAAGAATCTATATCCATATTAAATTCGTCCAGACATCTGTACCACGACAAGTAGTTGTCTAAATATTTTGTTGCCACTCCATTGAACCTTCTCATCCATCCTTTTAATCTACTGTGGTAGGCATTTACATTTTTAATATGTACAATATCCTTTTTCACTCTTTCGCCCTTC
>Ga0193962_1000667_pt1 | contig 15929 bp, 22 predicted proteins | sample FB_5_MG_FD_140335 | JGI IMG/M metagenome (GOLD analysis project Ga0193962, IMG submission 140335) | Microbial mat bacterial communities from the Broadkill River, Lewes, Delaware, United States - FB_5_MG | ecosystem: Environmental > Aquatic > Freshwater > River > Microbial mats | place: USA... | reverse complement strand
TTCAATGAGATGAAGGACAAAGGGTACTCCGATGAAGCTGCTGGAAAAGCTGCTGCTACCGATGCGGTAATTGGCGGTATATTCGAGAGGTTCGGTTTGGGTGCCATGATGAAGTCTGGTGGTAAGTGGATCACTCGGGGCCTTAAAGGTGCTGCTGGTGAGGCTTCTACTGAGGCTCTTCAGACTATTGAATCGACTATCGTTAAGGATGTCGTACAGGGACTTGAGGATGGTAAGACCTCTGCGGAGATCGAATCAGAACTCTGGGCCGAGAAGTGGGATACTCTTTGGGAGGCTGGAGGAGCTGCCGTAGTTGGTGGACTCATCGGTGGACCTATTGGTACTCTTGCTGGTGGAGACACTGAAGCTGTTTCCAAGGAAGAAGCTAAAGAGATCGTGCAAGAACGCACTGTGGAAAATAGTGTGAAATCGGCCACTGACGCGAAGAAAGCTGCTGAAGGTACTCTTACCCCTAAATCAACCCAATCGACGACTGACGGTGTCATTAACGCTGCAGAACCAGCAAAACCAATCATTAGTCTATTCAAAGATGGTGTCTACAAGAACAACTATGATTCTGAAGGGAGATTAGCTGGTAGGACTCCTCTTAAAACTCACATTGCAAACATAACCGATAAGTACCCACATCTCAAAGGAAAGCAAGCTGGTCAACAAGAAGGCCCTCGGAAGGTGATGACCCCTATCGAAGGTGTTCTTCAGGTCCAATCTGACATGGACAAAGGGTTATCACCTTTAGAAGCCATGAAGAAAGCTATTGCCGAGAGAGATGCAAAGGACGGAGTTAAACCTTTTGTACCTTTAGGACAACCAAGTACAGCTCAAGAGAGTGCGAGAGTGTTAGAACAAGTGGACGTTCCAGTGAAGTCTGCCAGAGAATCTGCTGAGACACTCAAAGATGCTCCGGTAGGATTACCCGGGTTTGAACCTGCAGGTCAACCAAGTACTGCTGCAGAGTCAGCTCAGGTGTTAGGTCAGTATGATCTCCCTGTGAAGTCTGCTGCTGAAAGTGCTGAGGTGTTTCAACAGCCACAAGTAGTTACCCCTAAGGCTACTGACTCGGTTCAGAAGTTAACAGGCAGTGCTGCTATCAAGGCTGACGATACGGCTCTCAATGAAGCCCGTAAGGAATTCGGAGAGGCTCTTGTATCGAATGACGATGCTAGAATCAATGAGGCTCAAGCTAAGTTAACCAAAGCTATTATGGACTATGACAGAGCGTCTACCCCTAAAGCTCAAACTGAAGTACAAGAGGAAACAACTAGGACCCCCGGTGAGGCTTACCAAGCGGTTCCTGACGCTGAAGTCATCTTTGATACAGAGACTGGTACCCCAAGTATCCCCGTAGCGTCTCCTGAAGACATCCTCATTGCACGAGAAGAGGCATCCGAAGGTACTGATACCCTTAGGGGCACAGATGAGGTTACAGAGCGTCCTGAGATAGATAAAGCTGTAGAGGATACAATCAAAGGTTATCCCGCTCAGAAGCTTGTCCAAGGTATCATCAATGGAGATGCCACTCAGATTGGAGATGCACTTGACAAGTTCCCAGTAGCTGATCGTAAGAAAGCATTCGATAAGGCAAGTGAAGATGCTATGAGTCTAGCTAAGGATTCCGGTGAGTATGACTCTGGACAATTAGAGTACAACATCGAAGAGAATAAAGACGCTGTTAGATTCAAAGGTAAATACCCATCAGGTGATCTTACTATTGAGAATGTAGATACTGGTATATGGAACATAAAGAATAATACTAATAGTAATACATATAGTATATATAAGTATAATAAGGATTATATAGTAACGGACTCCAAAACTGGTAAAGAGGTTGGTAACTTTAAATCCAAGAAGGCTGCTTTTGATTCTCTCAGAGATGAAGCTCCAGTTGAATTCACTGTGTTCAACAACAAGGCTAAGAAAGGGACTCAGAACCAATTCGAAGTGCATGACTCAAAAGGTAACATCCAGAAGACCGGGAAGAAGCTCGGTGGCAAGGGTTTTAAAACTGAGAGGCAAGCTCAAGAATTAGCTGACAAGATGAACAACGTGGAAAGCAAGACGGATGGTCCTGCAGCTAAGAAATCCTACGAGAAAGACGCTACGGACTATGTATCCAAAAAGAAAGAGGAGACAACCACACAGAAAGCACCCGAGAAGGCCCCTAAACGGACCGTGGTGAGACGCAAAAAGAAAACGAGTACTACGGCTCAAGTCGATCCAAAAGACGCACAGAGAGCCACTGAGAGTGTTTTATCTGACGTGAAAGAATCAACAGAAAAGCTTGAAGCTCTCAATGAGAAAGAGGCACTTCGTTCAGACACTGTGAACACCCCTAAGGAATTCAGTAAGCTTGGTAAAGATGGGTTTATCAAGAAGTATGCACCTAAAGAAGCTTACGCTGTGTATAGGACTATTGGTAAGATGATTGGTCAAGACAAACTGGACTCAATCAAGGTGAATGTTATCAATGGTGCAGCTCCTGCAGGGTCAACCACTGCGTATTACGATACGAAGACCGGGGAAGTTAACATGTATTCCAAGGTTAACTACGGTGGGAAGATCCAAGAGAGATCTGCAGTTACTCAATCTATTGTAATGATTCACGAGGTAATTCACGGAGTTACAGCTAAGCAACTTAGGGCTAATCCTGAGATCGCTAAAGAACTTAATGACCTCCGTATGAAAGTAGCCGAGGAATTACTCACTGGCTCTGAGCTTGACATCTATGAACAGTACGCAGGTAATGCTGCAGGGTTCAACAAAATGATCAACGACCTGAATAAAACCGGGAAGAGTCCTAAGGATATTGGATTAGGTAACTCACGAAGGGTCAGGTTGATATACACTTTGCTCACTAATGACGAATTCTTAGCTAATACTTCTCACCCAGTTATACAAGAAGAGCTTAGCAAGGTAGGAGCCACTAAGAAAAAGAAGTGGATGGATCAGATTAAGGGACTGTTCAAGAGGTTATTCAATTGGACAAGCACTCAGTATACTGCATTTGATCAAGCTATGTCAGCTATCGGAAGGCTAAACGTCTCTCAGAGACTTTCTGATATGGAAGTAATTGAGGAAACTCTTTATGACTTAGACCAAGAGATCTTAAAGGATGCCAAGGTTAAAGACATTAACTACTTCAAAGCGTTGACTGCTAAAGAAGTCGCTGAGGAGCAGAAGGATTTGGATTCACAGGAGAAAGAAGCTAAGACTCCTGAGGATAAAACAAGAGTTGCTAAAGCTAAGGAGACTTTTCAGAAGCTTGTTAAGGACCCTGTAGGCTCTACCAAGGACTTAGTCTTAGGTATCAATGATCGTCTCGAGAAGATTCACCCAAGGTTGGCATTCATTATGAGGGCCGAAGAGGGAGAAATGCTTAGGAAGAACCTCATGGACAAGAAGACTTTGTTGGATTTCAAGAAGACCCTTGAGGGTATCTTCAAGGAATCGGGGTTTACTGACAGGGAAAAGGACAGGTTCTTCAGGGCGATGTACAATGGGGAGCGTGACATAGTAGAAGCCGTAGTGAACAGCAACAAGAAGCTCGCTAAGGCATGGAAAAATATAGAGAAAACACGGGACAGAATCCAAGCTGATCTCATAGAGACAGGAGCACTCAGAGAAGACCGAGTGATCGAGGATTACCTCTGGCATAGAGAAGTTGAGGATTTACAAGGACTTATCCAAGCGATGGAAAAGGACGATAACATGTCGTTTGTCCAGAAGGAACTCAAGGACCAAGTGCCAATCCTCAAGAAACAAGGTATGACTGAGGAGAATGCCCGGGCCTATGTGATAAATTCTCTTATAAACACAGGGAGGAAACCTGCTACACTGAGGGTTGCTAAGGGTACTAAAGAGCGTAGATTCACTAAGATCCCAGCGAAGTACTCTAAGTTTTACAAAGATCCATTTGAAGCCATGGCGAACCACATCGAAGAGTCCAACGAAGTGATAGCAATGCGTAGAGTTATGGGTTCAACCTCTCTGAAAGCTAAGATTAAAGAACTCAACAGTATCGAAAAGAAGATACAAACTGAAGAAGATGTATCAACAAAAGCAGACATGATAGACCGATGGAACCATTTGAACACCTCAATCGACGAGTATGCAACTAGTGTTGAGCAATCAGCTACTGGTTATGTTGACAGGTTGGTTAAGGAAGGGACCATCGAAGAGGATCAAATGGACGAGGTTATCCACTTGATCAGAGCGAGAATCACTCAGCATGGCATCAGTAACAAAGGGATCAGGTTCCTTAGGAATGTCGGACTGGCTTCTACCTTGGGTCACGTAAGTAACACATTGACTCAGGTTAAAGACTCCGGTTTGATCATCTACAGGCATGGTCTACCTGAAACTGCTAAGGCTCTCACTCAGACTATCTTGAGGAATAACAACATCTCAGCCAAGGACTATGACCTCCAGAGGGTTATGAACGAGTTCAGGAAGGGAGACGGTTTTGACCTCACTAAGTTATTCAAACTGACAGGGTTTAGTCAGCTTGATAACATGATGAAAACTGTGAACCTCCAAGCGCATATCAACAGAATGCAAAAGGAGGCAGCTAATGATAAAGGCCAAGCGAAGATCAGGGAGAAGTATCAAGCAGCATGGGGTAAAGAACTCACTGACAAGGTTCTCAAGGACCTTCAAGAGGGTACAATATCCAATGATGTTAAGACTATAGCTATCACTGAGATGTCTAAGGATGTCCCTGTGTTCCTCTCTGAGATGTCTGTGGCTTACAACAAAGCTGGTAACGGTAGGATCTTCTTTACCTTGAAGTCTTACGCTATGAAGATCTTCAATGTGTTGTATCGCGATGGGATCTCTAAGGTAACCCAAGGTAAGACCAAGATGGAGAAGTTAAGAGGTGTCAAGAACATTGTGATGCTGAGCGTAATCATCGGACTTACCGGAGCTGGAGTAGAGGAACTTAAGGATCTATTGGTTGGCAAGAAGACAAACTTCTGGGAGAACGCTGCAGATGAAGTACTTGGTTTAGCCTTCTTGAATAGGTACTCTTTGGATCAAGCAAGTAGAGAAGGCGTAGGGTCTATCCCTCAGAACTTCTTAAGTATACCTGCATTTAAAGCTCTAGGTGGCCTTGCTGGTTTACTCTCTGGGAACACTGACGGAATCAAGTATGTCCCGGGAATGAAAGAGATGTACAGCAGGTTTGCCTCTGGTGGCCGAGAGAGCATCTTAAAGAGCAACCGTAAGAACATCTTCCAGAGAATGAAGAATGACATTCAGGATAACGGAAGAGTCTCTAAAGAGCTTTCTAAGGAGATCAGAGCTTACAATAAGGAGATCAAACCGTTTAACAAAGGTAAGTCTAAGGATGACCAATTAAAGCCTATCACCTTTGACACTATAAAGAGGACTAGGAGAAGGTTCATGAAGGAGAAGCGAGAAGAAGCCAAGAAGAAGAGAACCACTAAGGGAGAGAACAGATTCCTAGCGAGCCTCGAAAAGCTTGGCCCAAGAGAGGCAGTAGCTGGGACCATTGAGGACGGTGGAGATATGCATAAAGTAATCTCCAAGGCAGCTAAGAGGTTGGGTGCTCCGAATACTCAAGCGGTGTATAACATGCTGGAGTTCGCTCAGATGATCGGTGAGGCTGAGAACAATGGGAAACTTACTGGTCAGAACACTAACTCTACCTCTAAAGGTCTCTACCAATTTAACGATGGTACAGTCCTCTCAGCTCTTAATAGGTTGGCTAGGGTTACAGGTTGGAAAGATTGGATGAAAGAGGCTAAGGAACACAAGAACGCTAATAAGCTAACTTGGGAACAACAGACATTGCTACTAATGGCTCAACTCACTGAGATGAAAGGAACCGATAAGTCTCTGAGAGACATTTTCAAAGGCGATACTGCAGCAATGACTAAAGCATACTATAAGTTTCATCATACTGCCCCTGATCCTGCCACAAGAGCTAACTGGAGAAGAGCAGTGAAGAGGGTAAGAGGGTAACTAATATGAAGTATAATCCAATAGTTAAAGCAACAGAAAACAATAGGGAGTGGAGGGTAGTCGAGGAGTTTACCTATGGGGATTTTATAGTCCCTGTAGGTTTCACCTTTGACGGTGCGAGTATTCCTAGAGGACTCCGGTGGAGATTCCCTCATGGTGGTCGGAAGTTTGGGGCTGCTTGCATCCATGACTATCTCTACAGGACAGGGTGTGTAACTAAGGAAGAAGCTGATACACACTTCTACAACGCAATGATAACCAACGGAGTCTCCAAGCACGATGCCAGAGTGATGTATCTTGGTGTTAAGTACGGTGGGTATTTCGCTTGGAAAGCAAGGAGAAAACAAGATGGTAGATGTTAGATACGGAAGGTTTGCCTCTGATGATATAGCCGATTGGTACTTAGAGGCATCTAGGGGTAGGATAGGAGGCATAGAGACTATCCATAAGTTTGGATTCGCTACGAACATCGACACGGCTGACGGAGTGGTTGACATCTGGGACGGAGTCAATGGTAACCTGCCGAGTAAGATCAACCCTTATAACTGGATAGATGGACCTGTTGATATCCAAGTGTCTTCTACTAGTGCTGCAGATGTAGGTATTGAGATCTCTGGAGAAGGTCTAGATGAGAACTGGCTCAAACAGTCAGGCTCTGCTACACTCAATGGGCAGACTCCAGTTAACGTAGGGTTCCAGAGGAATAGGATTCACAGGGCTTACACATCGGGTCCAGTAGCTGCCCAAGGGATAGTCTATGTGTCTGAACTAGGCACTCCCACTACTGGAGGTGTACCTGACGACCTCTCTAAAGTCTATATGATCATGCACCCAGAGTCACAGCAGACTCAAATGGCTGTCTACACGGTCCCTATAGACAGTAACTTGTATATTACACATGGATGGGCCAACTTGTCCAAAGCGAGCACCACGGAGGCTGTAGTGCAGATTTTCCAGAGGGAACAAGGAGGAGTCTTTAGGAACCTTCATACACTCTCTCTATCTACCGCTGGTAGCTCTGGAGACCATAGGCCATACATAGTCCCTCTTAAGATCAAAGGTGGGACTGATCTGGTATACAGGGCGCAAGTCTTCTCGAATAACTCAGCGGTATCAGCCGGATTCCATGGGCTACTTATAAAAGATTAATATTAGGGTTTTACAATGAATGAAAACTGCGGAACTGACAAGTGTAGTTCACACGAATACATGGAGAGAAGTATGAATAGGCTAGAAGATTTAGCATCTGAATTAACCAAAGGTCAAACACAGATCGTCAATGTGATTCACGATTTGTCGCGGATGGGGGAACGTATTGGGAAGCTAGAGGAAAGACAAGATGAGGTCAGGAAGTTCATGTGGAAAGCTATGGGAGCTGTTGGAGTGGCTGGCACGACTCTCCCGGTGATTGGACCCCAGATTATCCAATACCTATTCAAATAAGTATCTGAGAGACTTTAACAAAAATAAGCCCCCAAGGATTTCTCCAAGGGGGCTTCGTTGTATCTACCACAAGTGTACTGCTAGGGCTATCAAGAATATACCTAGTAGCATATCCCAGTTGTTTCTTAAGAAGTCCATAACCTACACCCTGTTAAACGCATCGACACGTATAGTGATCTCATGCTTCTTTGGTCGGTTCAGTGAGTTATTGATCTGGATCAAGTTGAATGCTACGTCCACTAGTCGTTCCTTGCTGGTATCCATCTCGACAATCCCAAAGACAAACTTAGGTTCATCGGTGGTTCTCCACCAAGTTGCTTTCATGAAGTATTTCAAATCTCCTCCTCAGTGGTTTCCTCTTCTGTTTCCTCAGCTACCTCTTCCTTTGGCTCTTTAACCATCGTAGCATCCCCGTCATGAGCCACTTGGGTGTCCTTGGACTCACTGTACTCACTATCGGATTTGATCTCGACAGAGGCTTCTTCAGAGGCTTTTCCTGCAGACTGACCAGCCTTAATCTGATCACCACCGATCTTATCTCCAATGGCTCCAGCGATCTCCTTAATGGAACCGTACCCTGCGAGTGCTCCTACACCAAACCTAACAGTACTCCCGGTCTCCTTAATGGCAACCGTATAGATCTTCTCATTAGCTTCAGCCCAAGCGATAAACGCATCGTACTCGTTGGTCCCGGGAACACACCGTTCCTGCCCATTGATCTCCTTTAAGGCATCCGCCCACTCAGCTCCATTGATAGCCACGAGTCGTTCAAGGGAACTCTCAAGCTCTCCTATAGCGTCCCACTTGGCTTGACTCTCCTCGCGCTCTAAAGCTTTACAATCTGCTATAATATCTGCTTGAAGTTGCTTAGCGTATGACCGAGGGTCAATCGTTGTGAGTGTGTTAGTTTCCTCATTGAAGATCTGGATTTGATCTCTATTGTCTTCCAGAGGAGACACCTTCATTCCACCGCATCCGACTAACATGGCGGATACACACATTGCTGCAATTAGTTTTCTAATCATAACTTGTTTCCTCTCGGTAGTTTTCGTCACACACAGGGCATCTCCAGAGTTTAATATCTGATTTAGTCAATACCCTCATCCCCATGTATCTCCATTTGTCTCTATGGAACGCTCTGCACCATAGTCTTTTCATTGAATATCTCACAGTTTCCTCGCTGTAATAGTAGCTATCGTATGCTTCGGATAGTAGGTAGTCTTCTTAGTCTGAGTATCCTCAAAGAAGAAACCATCTTGTTCCAACTCAGTGATCCTCTCACGGATGTTGTAATTGGAACTCTCTCGCCAACTCTCTTGAAACACAATGTTGCCACAACGGGTCATCACTGTGATCATGTAATTATCACCCATTAGTCCTCCACCTTAGTCCACATATAGTTACCCCAAAGACGGTTAGAGTTGAGATAAGGGGTCTTATCCTTTTTGATCTTCTTGCCCTCCATTTCGTAATGACGCATAGAATCAAAAAGTATCCGAGAGACTTCCCTCTCCTCTTTACCATTAGTGATCCTATCGCCAACCCTAAAAGGGCAAGCCTCTTCAGCTATAGCCTTTTGAGTATCCGAACGCAAAGAGGTTAACTTCCGTATTTCAACATTCAGGTTATCCAACTTTCTGTACATCTGCATTAACTCATCAGTTAGTTCTTCTTTCATTTTATCTCACACTGGTCACCTGCACAGGCGAACTCCTGACTACTGGTTGTGTTGTCTGTAGTCTCGTAGTCTTTGAGACTCCAGTCGATATGCTTAGGCCATTGCTCAAGGGCATCTTTGTACTCATCTTCAGTGACCTCTAAGTAAGGTTGAGTCGCCCGGTCATACACGAAGTCGTCAATCGGAAAGAATGACAGGCCTCCAATGATATCCCAGTTCTTACGTACCCAGTGCATAACCTCGAGGAAATCATCATCAGTGTAGTAAATGGTTTGACTTGGGTTACCGTCGCACCAGAACTCACGGTAAACTTTCCAGAGGCGTAACTGCTGCATAGCTCCCATGTCTCTCGCGCAGATAGCTCCCTCGGGACTCTTAATAGGGAAACTAAAGATAGTCTTCTCTCCTTGTGATACATGAGGAATCCCTTGGTCAATCATAACCTGAGTTAGCGGATCTTTAGTGTCCTGAGTTACCCTGCGGAAGTAGAAGGGGGCATACCTTGGGTGGATACCTGAGGAAGATCCCACGAGCTGACTCACTGTCCCACTTGGTTTAATGAGAGTCAGTTGTTTACTGTGGGGAATGCCTAATACTTTAGACCACTTAAGGTTTGTGTCGATAGCAGCACACCTGAGTTCCTCAAGGATCTGAGGGAGTGTCCACTTGTGAGTCCCTGCGTAGATCTCACCCTCGAAGAACCAGTCTCCTAAATCTTTCTGAATGAAATCAATATCGGACATCACAGGGTGGTCCATAATACCTGTTAAGCTTACCCCAAGTAATCTCTCTTCACTTTGGTTATCACTCCAGATCTTTCGGAGGTACTTAAAGTCAGTAAGGGTAGATTGGAGAGTACCCAAGAGGGCAGCATGTTGAACCTTCTGTACCAACGTCTCAAGTGTATCTGTTGGTTCGATAACTACTTCACTGAGATTACATAATCCTCCAGAGTCCCTGAGGATCGCCTCTCCACATGGATTAAGGAGGTAATCACCTGCATATTCTCTATCGCATTCCTCAGCCTTTGCTTTAAGGGCATTCTTGTTGACAATTCCTCGTTCACCCGCTTTGCTTTCATGTAAGTTACTGATCTCCCTGAGCCAAGATGACATGTCTGGTAGCTCCGTGTATGCCACTGAGTTATTCGCTAAGGCTCTCTCCGGGTTCTGGTCAAACCAAAAGCCATTCTTTGCTTTAGCCATTCGATGGTCACTTAGGTTAGACAAACTGATACATGCAGAACGTCTAACCGAACCTACAATAACTGTGTCCGCTATCTTACACACTAGGTCATGGCACTCTAACGAATTAAGCTTGCGACCCTTCGCCCGAGTAAACACCCTGACAGCATAGTGAAAAAGCCTGTCAAGTGGTTCAGGACCGGATGCTCTCCCACCAAAAGTCTTAAGTCTTGCCCCGGCTGGTCTAACACGAGATAAGTCCCAACTAGGTACAGCCCCACTGTACAGCAATGACAACAACTCTCTAAGACCTTTCGCCCATCCATCTTTGGAATCCTCCACTACGATTACTGTTGAACTCTTCTCGTGCTCTTCGGCTACTGCAGGTAATTCATTTGTGTACTGACGCTCTACACTGAAGCCCACTCCGGTACCACACATTAACAAATGGAAGATCTCGTCGAAGCACCTTGGGTGATTCACTGCGATAGCTGCACAGTTGAAACCCGCTGCATGATCTCTGCGTAAAGCCGGACCTGCAGTCATCAGTGTCCTCATGCTAGGCATAACACCTAAGCGCTCTATCTCTTTGAATGCTGCATTGAACTCCTCTAAGTCTCTCAGAGACACTTTGTGTCCGACTTGATCCATCCAGAACTCTTTCAACCTTCTAACAGAGACTCCCCAACTAGGTTCCCTTTGTCCCAACTCTTCAACCCACTTGGCGTACTTGCTCAAGTGGATGTACTTCTGCATTTGATTGTCTACATACATGTTGTTTTTTCCTTATAGAACTGTGCGGAGTATCCACACTTTTGATAACTAGGGTCCTCTTCTCTTTCTGCTTCACAGATAAGTACTGGGAGTGGTTCCAACTTTTCTTTCCCAGTGACAAGGCAAGTGTACTCACGGATAACACCGTTGCGAATACACTTGTGAGTACCTTTATATATCATCTGAGTTGTCTTGTCTTTGATTTCCTCACAGTGCACACAGTTTACACAATACTTATCAGACATTGATGACTCCTAGCGCTCTCAAGTTGCACAACACATCAGTAGCTGCGTCGAGGCTCAAGCAGATACCTGTGATTATGAAGACTATTACCGCTGGTTTAATAAATGGTATTTTATAGATCATTGTTCCCCTTGTTCTTCATGATGTAATCCATTTGAGGCCAAAAGTGCTCATAGTTCTCTACTAGCATGTCCATGAAGCTCTCCGCTGAGTAATCCCCGTTAAGCCTCTTTTCGTGTCTTTGGATCTCATAGATACCATCTTTTGTATTGAACCCGTATTCGTCTCTCTGATCTTCAATTCTTCGTACTATCATAGCTGGAGAAACTAGAAGGTCTTTAGCAAGCCTCTTAGCCCTCTCCAGTCTAATTCTCCTATTTGATGCGTCCCGCTCAGATTGGAGTTCCCACAGCTTACCTCTCTCATCTTTCCAACATGTGATTTGCCCTTTGTAATCCACCTTATTACCTTCGTGGACTTGCACACCAAGAAATCTAGTGAACCAGCTCATTAGAGTTGCCCCAGTAGAGCTTTCTCCAGATCTGTGAGAGCTTTGAGAGGTTGGTGATGAGTGTACGCTTGGACAGTCTCAGCTTTAACCTTTGTTGCCAGATCGACATTCTTAGAGTCAACATCTCCTAGCATCTGCAGCAAGTGTACTGAGTAGAAAAGATCACCCAGTGTACGTTCTAAGCGATTCCTATTCTTTACAGAGGGTTCCTTAGGGTGATGCTCATCGAACCCATGGCGAAGTATCTTAGAAGCTTCAAGTATTACATTCGAAGCTTGACCTATTAGAATGTTAAGTCGCTCAGCTTCACCACAGGTCAAGTTATTGAAGTGAGCCTCGTAGCTCCTACCTTGTTCGTCTTTCATATGTATACTACCTCTACTCTTAAGTTTTTCTTCTTAGCTAAATCGATCATCATCTTAGTGCCTCTACTTTCACCATCCCAGAAAGCTATCAATGCATCCCCATAGTCTGCCATTTCAGCATTCCTGATGTAACCTGCTGATTTACCAAACTTGTTCCACTTGGCGGGGAACTCTTTTACAGGTATTCCATTATCCAAAGCCCATTGTCTACCTAAAAGATCAGCTCCTCTCGCCATACCACAGACTACTTCACTAACGTCCTGTTTGTATTTCCTCAACGATTGTCTGAGTGCTACGTGAGAGGTAAAACCTCTACTACCAGCTATTATAACCTTCATAGTTATTCACCTTTGCTTATCTTCTTGATCAAGTCGGATACTTTAACTAGTGCTCCCTCTCTGTCATCATATGTTAGCAACCTCATCAACGAATAGAGATCTTCCAGAACCTCTTTGTACAGGTAGAACACAATACCATCTTCGATTCTCTTTTTGATTGCCTCTACTACCCTCTCGTCTATGTTGGGATCTACTATAATACCGGAGCCAACACAGTATTTATACTCCCATCGTTGAGACTGAGAGTTATGGTTTGAGACATCAAAAGAAGACCCTACAGTCATACCGTTTTCTGAGAGGAACTCTCTTCCCTCAACACACTCAAACTGCAGGGCATCTCTTATTTTCTTCATAGTTATATACCTATCTTGTCAGCCCTTTGAACACCTTTCGGCCAGTCGCTTCGGCCTCTGAAAGAGTATCATGGAAATCAATAGTATCTTGCTTACGAGTCTTCCCGGGGTCAATCGTAGCGTATATCTCAGAGATAATCGGTTCGACTTCTATTAGTTCAATCTTCTCTACTGGGCCTGTCTGATCAAAGCGACCCTCTCCGGTTCTCCAATCTTCTGCCTCTTCGCTATTCTCAAAGGTCATAATGCCTTTTCGAGATGGTACTGCATATAGAAAATCACTCATGATCCCACCTCTATGTTAAACTCATTTATAACATTACCCATAGTCATGTACACAGAGGTGATCAGGGAGGCTTCTTCTCGAGTCATATTGTACCTCTCAATGCCTTTATTTGTTGAGATCTTGGCAAGAGCCTTTCGGATCATAACCACCTCGTCTCTACTTAAGTCAAAATTGAATTCCTTTGGAACCATTGGTTTTGTATTACACTTAGCCATTCTTATACCTCTTCAGTTAAATCTGTTTGTCTGTAGTATTGTTCTCTCTGAGTAACTACTGACATAGTCTTCCTATCGACAAGCAACTGGGCTTCTGGTCCGTGTTGTCGTATAGCTTTCTCAGCGAGGTTACGATTGCGTCTACTCTTCCAGAACGTCACGTAAGGCTTCTTATAGGCCCTTGTTGAACTTCCATTGGCAATCAATACCTTGGCCTTCATGTATACGTAACGAAGCACTGAGGGCGATTGTAGAGCCATTTGAGCTGCTGTTTGGTTATTCATAGTAAACCTCCGTTACCACCCGTTCCTTACGTTCCACCAGAGCGAAGTCATCTAAGTCATACTCAAGGCCCATGTCTGACATAGAGTTATCTCCTGTAATGATGTACTTCTGGAACCAGACAAATAGATCGCCTACAGCAACCACTACTTCCTGCAGTATATACCAACGGTGCGTATCCATCTCGCCTTCCCAAACTGTTTCACCCTCAGTTATGATCTCAAGGATATGGTTATCAGGTAGGTCTCCGTTATCTTCTTGAGCCAGTATTGCGTCTCTTACTTTCATATCAGTTTACTCCTCGTATACCACAGTGACTTTATAAACCCCTTGTGGCACACCGTCAGATGTTATTTGTTGATTATCGAAACACTCATAAACGTCACGCTCGATATCACAGAGAGATTCCGCAGAGTATTCAGAGTCTAATAAGATCTCTTTCATATTAGTTTACTCCTGTTGAATTGAAACCACCAGATCCCCTGAGTGTTTCTTTAACTGCAACTCCCGGCATTTGCTCTACTGGTTTGTATACCAACTGAGCTATCCTTGCTCCATGTTGAACCTTAAAAGGTCTGTCTCCATGGTTCATTATAAGTATACCAATAAGGCCCTCATAGTCTGCATCAATGGTTCCCGGGGAGTTAATCACTGTGATACCATGCTTATACGCAAGGCCACTCCTTGGCCGAACCTGTAGTTCATAACCGTCAGGAAGGTCTACCCGAAGCCCTGTAGGAATCAAGGCCCACTCCCCGGGGTGTACCTCTATTGAGCACTCTTCGCCACCAAGGTAAGCTCTTACGTCCATACCTGCGGAGTTCTTAGTTTCGTATACTGGCAGTTTTACATCATAGTTGTCTCTTATAAACATTTATTTCTCTCTCAGTTTATCATAGTTTATCTTCAAATAACACTCACACATATCTTCCAAGGGTGTCCCGGGGCCTACTAAGCATCCCCATTCTGGACAGACGTGCCACCCATCGAATACATCCTGTGTACTCAATGGGTAGAAGTCTGGGAAGTTACTCTTCAGGAAGTATTCTTCATCTGTCATTCAAAATCTGTCCCATGGATATTGTTATAGTCCAACTCAGGTTTACCCTCTTTGGCTCTCCTTGGGTTAATATCTCCTAGGTAGTCTGAATAGTAATCCTCAGCCCACCCTCCGCCTTTCAACCGGAATCCACCAGCGTTACCTACTCTTCGAACCATAGGTGCCTGACAGACATCGCAGATGATCTCGGTTGTTTCTAATTGTGACACTGCAAGGATGACATCGGGTTTCTCATTACTGCATTCCTTACAGAAGTAATCATAGCATGGCATAAGTGATCTCCTACATGTACACTAAGCGCTGATTACTCTTAAGTTTTCCAGCGGGGTTGACATCAAGGATAGATTGCAGTGTGTAAGAACCATCTGTATTCTCTACTACTACATTGCTCTTAAACCCTGAGACTGACGCTAGGACAGATGCAGTGTCAAGGAGATGCACAAGGTCTTTACTGTTGGTTAGCTGCATTACTTTCGGTGTGGCTTTAACTATTGCTTTGTTCATTGTTGTTATTTCCTTTTGAAGTATTCTTGACACTTAGTAACTTTTATTTTGACATCATGTTGGCCTAGGATGGAAGACACTTTGTTAGAGGCACTGCAAGCTGACTTACCGCAAGTCTTGCAGAGGTTCTTATTCTTCTTCTTGTTTGCCTCTTTGTCTACCACCCAGATGTACTTTCCAGTAGCGCACTTATGGCCTCCCGGGTCTTTTTTGTTGAGGCAAGAAAAATCTTCAGAATCAAAGAAACAACCTTCGCAGGACCTTAAAATTAACTCAAAACTCTTCTTTAGCTTTATACCATCCGCAGTTCTCATAGTTAACACCTTCCAGTTTAGGTTTAGTTACTTTAGAAACGTCTCTCGGAGACTTTCCCATTGACTCCATCATGAACTGCACCTTAGCCAGAGAGTTCCAAGCTTCGTGTACAGCGTGTAGATAACCAGACTCATCGTCGTAGTCTTCAAGATTAGAAAGCAGACGGTGTCGCCCTTGGGCATCTTTGTACCGATTGAATCCATCTTGCACTTCCTTCCAAGAGCCACGCTTCTTGTACTTCTCAATGCCGTATCTTGATATCTCGGAGACTGCAAGAAGAGCCATAGCGAAATCTTCTTCCATCAGGCCAACCATTGGTTTCCCGGTGTCGTACTTTCGGTCGTGGTTTTCCTTCGGTTTCCAATAACAATTGTC
>Ga0193962_1000662_pt1 | contig 15948 bp, 15 predicted proteins | sample FB_5_MG_FD_140335 | JGI IMG/M metagenome (GOLD analysis project Ga0193962, IMG submission 140335) | Microbial mat bacterial communities from the Broadkill River, Lewes, Delaware, United States - FB_5_MG | ecosystem: Environmental > Aquatic > Freshwater > River > Microbial mats | place: USA... | reverse complement strand
GCGATATCTCTTAATATTAGCGATAATTTATCTTTATCATATTTAAAATTAGGATACTCTTCGTATTCCCAAATCCATTTTTGTTTTTTCATAGAATCATTTTAACTAAATTAGTATGAAAAAACAAGTTTTACATACCAAATAACGGTATGTAAAACAATATTTATCGTATCATTCAATCTATGAAATTTAAAATCTATTATTTCATTGAATATGCTCCAATTCTTAACTCTTTTTGGAACAATCTTATTATTAGTGAAAACTGCTCCAAAAGTAAGAGATTGATGAAGAGATTATTCAAAATTTAATCTCCTAATTTCAGTTACTACTCCAATCTCAAAAAAAAGATAAAAATATGTTTTAGCTCAAATTGTGTGGATTTTTTAAAAAAGTGGAGATGTCGAGTCTCTAACTTTTTCTCTCACCTATTCCTTGACTGAGCCCAATTAAGTATACATATGCTAATATTTTTAAATGAATATTAACAAATTTAAAAATATAAAACTTCTTTATGTGGAAGATGAAGAGAATTTAAGAAAATATGCAATGACTTATTTTAATAGAATCTTCGATATGACTTATGAGGCAAGTAACGTATCTGAAGCTTTTCAAATCTTTAAAGAAAAAAAACCTCAAATAGTCATTACCGACATAAAAATGGAAGAACTATCCGGGATTGATTTGTTAAAAAAGATTAGAAAAGTAGATGAAGATTGTCAATTAATAGTTTTATCTGCTTTTTTAGATACCAAATATTTACTTGATGCTATCGAGTTAAATTTAGTAAAGTATTTAACTAAACCTATTGATCATGAAGAAATTTACCCAGTTTTAGAACAATGTGTTAATAAAATACTACTAAATTCAAAGAAAAAAGTTTTTTTTGATCAAGATTCGTATTTTGATCTAGATAAAAAAGAACTATTCAATGAAAGTAACTTTGTAAAACTTGCAAAGAATGAAGTGGAATTATTAGATTTACTTTGTACGAATAAATCAAGAACTACAAAATATCAAGAAATACAAAACCATATTTGGTATGATTCCTTTGTGAGTGATAACGCTCTTAGAGTTTTGGTAAAAAAACTTAGAAAAAAACTACCAGAAAATACTCTTGAAAATATACCAAAGATTGGCTATAAGATTAAATGTTTTTAAAAAGAATATTATTAGTCTTTTTTATTTGTACTTCTTTTTCCTATGCAGTTTTTAACAATAAAGTAATTAATAATATTCATATTAAAGATAATAAAGTATTTCATGAAGTGAGTTATTTTAAAGATAGTAAACTTTATAATTATCAAGCAAAAGTTATTTTAAATAAAAATTTGCCTAAAAATAAAACTTTATATTTACAAATATTTTGTGATGTAGAAAATATTATAAAATCAAATGTCTCATATAGAAAAGAGAAAAATAGTATTTTTGTAAAAATAGATACAAATAGAGATAATGAACTACTGTTTTCTTTTGCTTCTGAAGAAGAGAAAGAGATAAATTTCTCAATAAATAATATGAATGAATTTGAATTTAGATATTTATATAATTATAAACAACTGCTAATAGGGCTATCACTTGGAATAGTTTTTTCAGCTTTTTTATATAATTTAAGTTTATATTTCAATACCAGATATAAAGCTTTTTTATATTATTCAGCTATGCAATTTTTTTTATTTTCAGCCATATTAAATTTACAAAGTTTTATACAAAAAACCTTTAAATTTAATACTTATGCATTATTAGTTGAATTAAGTGGAACTTTATTTTTTTTATTTTTACTACTTTTTTCAAAAGAAGTATTAGAACTAAATAAACATAATCCCTATATAAATAAATTTTTTAACGCTCTTATTATTATCAACATTGTAGATGCTATCGTAACAGTGATTTATAATAATTCTTACTTATATGACATAATAAGCCGTTCAGGTGCTGTTGGTATTATTTTACTTACAAGTATTTATTGTAGTTTAAATGTAAAAAAAGATGCTATTTTATTTGCTTTTGGTTGGCTGATAATTTTAATTACTTTAGTTTTAGTAGAGTTTGACTTAACATACATTAGTGATAATTTATTGTATGCGGCAGGTCTTCCTTTAGAAGCATTAATCTTGAGTTTTGCTTTAGGGTATAGACTCAAAAAGATAATTAAAGAAAAAGAAAATTTATTAATACAACAAAATAAGTTAGCCTCAATGGGAGAGATGTTAAATAATATAGCTCATCAATGGAAACAGCCATTGACTAATTTATCTTTTATAAATATGGATTTAAAATTAGCTCTTAAAACAGATGAACTAGAAAAAAAATATTTAGAACAAATCGCAAATGACTCTAGTAAGCAAATAAAATATATGGCAAAGACATTAGATAACTTTAAAGGTTTTTATCAACCAAATAAAGAAAGAGAGAAATTTTTACATAGTAAACTTATAAGTAAAGCTATAGATATTTTCAAGCCTTCATTAAAAGGTACCAAAATTAAACTCAAATTTGAAATTTTCAATGACTCTTCACTCTATTCTTATAAAAACGAATATATACAAGTAGTTTTAAATATTTTGAATAATGCAAGAGAAGTAATAATTGAGAGAAAAATAGATAGTCCATACATAAAAATAAAAATAGATAAAAATATTTTAGTTATTGAAGATAATGCAGGAGGGATAAAAAAAGAGATTATAAATAAGATATTTGATCCTTATTTTACCACAAAACATGAGAATAGTGGAATAGGCCTTTATATGTCAAAAGTTATTTTAGATTCACATTTAAAAGGTCAAATAGAAGTCACCTCGGAGGGAATAAAAACACAATTTAAAATTAAACTTTAAAGTTGGTCACACTTTGGACATATAATTTTGATACAATCCTTTTTAATATTAATAATAATAATCAATTACAAGGAAAAAATATGAAATTATGTGTGCTAACTTATGCAAGTTTATTATTAGGTGCAAGTATTCTTCACGCACAAAGTGATAATTTAGGAGAAGTTACTGTTACAACGGGAAGTTATACTCCACAAGCTATATCTGAGATACCCAGTACTACTTATTATATAACAAATGAACAGTTGAAAAAACAGATTGATGGAGGAAAGACACTTGGTGCAACACTAGGAAGATTAATCCCTGGATTTGATACCTCAAGTGAAGGAAAAACTAATTACGGTCAAAATTTAAGAGGAAGAACTGTTTTAATTATGATTGATGGTGTTAGTTTAAATTCATCAAGAAAAGTAACTCGACAACTTGATAGTATAGATCCAAATAATATAGAGCGTATTGAAGTTATCTCAGGTGCTAGTTCTTTATATGCGGGTGCCACGGGTGGAGCTATAAATATTATAACAAAAAAAGGTTCTTTTGAAACTCTATCTGGAAATATACATTTTGGATTTAAAAGTGGATTTAACAAAAGTGATGACAAAGATAATAACATGGGGTTTTCACTTATTACTAGTAGTGATACAATCTCAAATAGGTTTAGTTTCAGTACTTCAGAGACAAATGCTTTTTACGATGGTGATAAAGAACTTGTAGTTCCTGATATCGTACAAGGTTCAAATATATTTAATAAAACTATGGATATTTCCAATACATTAAGTATAGATTTAACGGATACAGAGAAATTAAATTTTACAGCACAGTATTTTAGTAGTAAACAAGAAAGTGATTATGGTCTTGACTTAGGTGCAAACTACAGTGAGATATCAAGTGAACCAAATCTTTCTAAAGAATATGAAAGTGATAATAATCCAGAAACAATTAGAAAGTTTTTTAATATAGATTATATCAATGAAGATTTTTTAGGACAAACTTTATATTCTCAATTAAGTTATAGAACAGAAAATTATGAATTTAATCCTTTTATGAGTTTTTCAGATGCACTTGCAGGTGGAAACCTTCCTTATTTCGCAGCATCAACACAAGATACTGATTATTTTTCTTACAAAATTGCATTAAATAAAGAATTTAGCAAACAGCTCAAAGTAACTTATGGATTTGATACAAGTAGAGATGAATTAACTAGTTATCAAACTATTTTTGATCCATATGTTGATTTAGCATCACACGGATTAAGACATAAAAAATTGTATGAAATAGGGAAATACCCTTCTACCTTAGTCAAATCATATGCAGGTTTTGCACAAGTGAATTATTTACCATTTGATAATTTAAATATAAGTGCAGGAGTTAGGCACCAATATACAAGTACAAAGATAGGAGATTTTGCACAAGTAAAAGAGCAGGTAAATGTTGCATTTGGAGGTGCTAATAGTGTCGAGGAGATAGAAGGGGAAAAAACTTCTTATAATGTGACTTTATATAACATTGGAGCAGTATATAAGCTTGATGATAAGAATAAAATATGGGTAAATTATTCACAAGGATTCGAACTTCCTGATCCTGCAAAATATTATGGTAGAGGTACATATGAATTAGAAAATGACAAATATGTTTTAAAAGAAACAAATAATATTTCAGAACTAGAAGGGATAAAGACTGATAGTTATGAGTTAGGATATTCTCATTCTGATGAAAAAGTAAACTTTCAAACAAGCATCTATTATTCAAAAAGTGATAAAAATATAGATTTTGTTAGCGCAAAAGGAAACTATTCTATATTTGATGAAGACATGAGAATATATGGTATTGAAGGACTTATAAATACTAGTTTAACTGATAATTTTTATCTAGGTTCAAATTTTAACTTCATAAAAACTGAAATTAAAAAAGATGGTAGTTATGAAAATGCAAGTATCTTTCAAGCTAGTAATTCAAAGATTGGATATTTTGCTGGATTCAAAAATGAATTGTTAGATATCTCTTTAAATGCAAATACTATGCTTTCTTTAGAAGATGAATCAGATAATAAAATAAAATCATATACAGTAGTAGATTTATTGAGTTCATTTGATATTTTAGAAAACCATAATATTAACTTTGGAATCGAGAATATCTTTAACAGCACATATACAACAATTTGGGGAGAAAGAGCAAAAATAGCATACGGAAGTCCAATAGGTAATACAGATTTATTTGATTTTAAAGGAAGAGGAAGAACATTCTCTTTAAAATATACATATTCTTTCTAAAATAAAGTAACCCTTTATTTTAGTAGATTTAATTCTTCAGTAGAAGTTAACTGTAAAAAAATAAATAAAATGGATAATATAAAATGAATAAAACTGTAGAGAATTTTTTCTATAAAGATAAAAATGGTGATCTAGGATTTATAAGACTTATTTTTGGGATATTAGGCTCATTAATACTTGCATATTTAACAATAATGTACATTGGGCAATTTTTGATATTTTCAATGTTTGAAAATATTGTAATTGCAATAATTTTGTTACCTTTATTTTGGTCAATATATAGTTTGTGGATCATCCTATCTATAACAAAATTTTATGCAGTGTCAAAAACTATTGTTTCTTTTGTCATTTTATATATCTTAGTATTTGGTTTAAAATAATGAAAAAGAAACTTTTTAATATACACAAACTTATTGGTGTAAATATGATCTTATTTTTCTTTTTATCCCTATTTTTTGGAATATTAACTATATTTCAACCATATGTAACTCTTTGGGAAGATTCCAAAAAACACATAACTCATACAAACATAGAAGATATCAATATAGAACAATGCTTAAAACAAGTGTCTAAAAGAAAATATTTTAATGAAAATGGCAAGTTACTTAGAAATGATATTATAGGAATTGATTTTCCTTTAGTAGAGTTTAGATCAAATAATTTAATAAGAATAAGTAATAGAGCAAATTTTTATTTGGATCCTCAATCTTGTGAGAAAATCAAACCTAAACCATTTAGTATATCGTTACTATTCAACCGTATACATACTGGAGCGATCTTTGATTCTACAGTTGTCAAAATAATATTTGGATTTATGTCAGTAGCTATTGTTTTCTTATCACTTAGTGGAATAATTTTAATTATAAAAAATAGATACAAGAATATTGCACGAAATCCAAAAGCATATTATGCAAAATACCATAGGCTATTGTTGTTATATACATTGCCATTAGTATTTATGTTTGGCTTAACAGGAGCTTTATTTAATCTAGGAGTGTATAGTTCTCCTCTTATAACACACAACTTGACAGGTGGTAAAACCCTTAATGTTTTAAAGGTTGATAGAAATATTTTGAAAGATCCTTTCTTGGAAGCACCAGAACAATCAAAGAAAGTTAAAAATCTCCCATTTAAAGAATTATATAATAAAGCTAAGGATGAATTGAAAAATACAAAATTTTATAAGGTACAGCTGTATAATTACCAAGATATTAATGCAAAAGTAAAGTTTATAGGATATGAACCACACAATTATTTTATCAGTTCGACAATAAATGAATCATATATCATTTTGGATGCAAATAATGGTATCGTTCTAGATAAAAAAACTGCAGATGAGGGAACATTTACAGAAAAAACTTTTGATACAATTTTTTATTTACATTATATTAAAACTTTTCAAGATATTCCTAGGGTTATATTTGGCATTATTGCAATAACAATGTTAATAGGACTTATATATGCAATGGCTCTATGGCTCTCTAGAACAAAAGAAGACAAATTTTCATATAAAGTACTTAAACCTTTAAGTTTATCTATTATTTTAGGTTCATTAGTATCCGCAAGTATGATGTTTGCTTCAAATTGGATGATTGATAAAGATTATAATTCTTTTGTTCTATTAAATAACTTGTATTTTACACAAGAAGTTCTCTTTTACTTAGTATATATATTTATGTTTATCTATATATTTATTACAAAAGAGCCGTATAAAATAATTAAAAATTCTTTTTATATAAGTTCTCTTTTATTATTAGTGGCAATACTGTCACATAACTTTATGAGTGGATTTAGTCTTTTTAGAACATATAAAGAAGAGATGTATGAAATATTTTTTACTGATATATTATTATTTGTTCTATCGATTATATTTTTTTATTTTGCAAAAAAACTGCCAAAAAAATATATAAGTTTTAGATAAGAATTATGGATAGAATAATATTATGAAGTTATCTTTATATTCATTCTTCTATTATTTTCAAGAGATTCTCTATCAAGAACAAACTCTATGCAAATATGATAATATATTTATAATATTCTATTATATGAGTTACCACTCCAACTTGGGTGAATTTTTTAAGAAAAAGTAGAGATGTGTCAAGTCTCTAACTTTTTCCCACCTATCCCCACTATAAAAGATATATAGCGATGCTATTTGTAAGAATAGTCTTGATAGATACGATTTTATAATGGAGAGTTAACATGAATTAAGACACAAAGATTAAACAATTCTGAGGTAAAACAATAAGTCCCACAACCTATACAATAAAGAATTAACTAGAAGTCTTTAATAATTCATTAATATCCACATCTAAATATTTAGATATTCTAAATATATGAATTAAATTAAAATGTTTACCATTTTTATTATTTTCACAATCACAATAAAAACTTACAGAATTAAAACCGACATCAGCAGAAAATGCTAACTGAGATTTTTTAATTTTTTTACGAAATAATCTAACATTTCTAGAAACTTGTTTATAAAAGTTTTCAACTTCTTCATTTACATCATTGATATCATCATCATTATTATTCAATGTATTCACCTAGTGGTTAATTTTATTTAAAGTTTATACTTATATACTTCTAAAATCATTCATCTATAGCTGAATGACTTTAGAAGTTATGAAAATATTAAGGAATTCTGTGTTGAAAGAAAAAATATTGAAAGAATTAAAGTTAAATAATAATGTATGTTTTAAACAAATAATAGAAAAAAATAACATTATACATATATTAAAATGTAAACATAATGTAGGAACAACAAGAGAAGTTATTGAAATATGCAATATTAACTCTAAACTAGAAAAATATAAAAAATATTTTAAAATAAAAGTAACAATGGAGGAAGTAATTATAGACTTAAACTAATTCTAACATCGAGAAAAAATAGATTGAAGTCACTTATTCACTGCATTATCCATTATACATAGAAAAGAGTATTACTTAAATATAAAATACAAAATAAATAAAGATGTTACATCATTAGAATTTATAGAAGTTTTAAAGAGATCAACTTTAGGGAAAAGAAGATCTATTGATGATTAAAAATGCAGATATCATTATCACTGCAACAATAGATGATAAAATCGTAGGTATTGCAATAGTAGTAACAGCTTTTAATTATTGTTGTTATCTACCAGACTTAGCTATTAATGATAAATACCAAAAAAATGGTATTGGAAAAAAGAATTTAGAGATGGCAGAGTTACATTAAAATGTGGAAATCAAAAAATTAATCTCCATGAGTGTAAAAATGAATTTAATCAAAAGCTAATATACCATTTCCTGGTTCAGAAGATTTATGCTTTATTACTGAAACAAAATTAGAAGGAGCTATATCTCATGTTAAAAGTAAAAGAATAGATATTTTAGAAGGTCCCCTAAAAAAACTGGTGCAGTTGGGTCAATTTTGTCACTTTATTTTAGAGATTCTGATAGTAATTTAATTGAAGTACTTAATATATAAAAAGCTTAGAAAAGAATCATTAACCCAACAACTTTATAGCATTAAAAAACTATCATTCAGTGGATATAAAAAAGAAAGCAACAAAGTGATTGAAGGGTATTATCTCTTCATTCATTAATTTTTCTAATCAATTCCAACAAATAGTACTGCTACAAGTATTTTCATCAGTGATTTTTCCGTTTTCTTTCACATATTCTATACCCCATTCAAACATCTCTTTTAGAACAGGTTTTAATTTTAATCCAATTGGAGTAAGAGAATAAACAACTTTAGGTGGTACTTCTGCAAATACTTCTCTTTTAATGATATTTTTTTCTTCTAACTCTTTTAACTTTATAGTAAGTGTTTTTTGACTTATCGCATTAATATCTTCACATAATTCTTTAAATCTTTTATCATTTTCTAATAAGTACCAAATAACAGCCAATTTCCATCTGTCATTAAAAATATCCATTGTCACAGAGACGGAACATTTGTATTCTTTGTCATCTATATAATACATTTAAATCCTTTTATTGAAAGTATTATATCAATTTAATACTTAATTATCTATTACTTACCTAAAGTAATGTAAGGTATATTTAAGTATATTAGCTATATTATTCAGCATAAGAAATATAAAAAAGGAATAAAATGAATGATTTTACATACTATAACCCTACAAAAGTAGAGTTTGGGAAAAGCAAAGAAAATAAAATTGGTGAATACTTACTACAATCAGGTATTAAAAAAGTATTATTAGTTTATGGTGGTGGAAGTATCAAAAAAAATGCTCTTTACAATAATATTATCGATTCATTAAATAAAAATAATATTGAATTTAATCAACTTTCAGGAGTTGTTAGTAATCCTCTTTTAAGTAAAGTAAACGAAGGTATTAAGATTGCAAAAGAAAATAATGTAGAAGCTATATTAGGAGTTGGCGGAGGTTCTGTTGTCGATAGTGCAAAAGCAATTGCTGTTGGATCCCAATATGAAGGAGATGTATGGGACTTCTTTATAAATAAGGCTCAAATTTCAGAAGCTTTACCTGTCTTTTCAGTTGTAACACTGAGTGCCACAGCTAGTGAAATGAACGGTAATGCTGTAATTATAAATGATGATACAAAACAGAAATATTCTATCGCATCCGTTCTAATTAATCCAAAAATTTCTATTATAAATCCTGAACTTATGTCTACAGTAAGTAAAGAATATCTAGCATATTCTGCTGTTGATGTTATTACTCATTGTATTGAAGTATATTTTACAGCAACTGTTCACCCTCATTTTAATTCAAGACTAGTTGAATCTATAATTAAAACAGTAATCGAAACAACAGAAATATTATTAGAAAATCCTAATGATTATGATGCAAGAGCTGAGTTTGCATGGGCTGCGACACAAGGATTAAATGGATTAACTCCTCCGGGAACAAAGGACGGAAATTTTCCAAACCATATGATTGAACATTCATTATCTGCTTTATACAATGTACCTCATGGAGCAGGATTAGCAGTAGTTGTTCCTGCATGGATGAAGTGGTATAAAGAACAAAATGTAGCTCAATTTAAAAGATTTGCAAATGAAATTTTTAATAATGATGATGAAAGTGTTGGGATCGAAAAATTAGAAAATTGGTTTACTAAAATAGGTGCACCTATAACTTTAGAAGAGTTAGATATTCCAAGAGAAGAGATTAATGCATTGGCAGAGAATGCATATGAAACATCAAAGGTTTGGGGTATGGACAAATTGTATTCAAAAGAAATTATTACTGAAATATTAGAAAAAGCATAAAAAAAGGAGCGATCATGAATCAAATTATTGAACAATTAAGTACTAGAAAATCTATTAGACAATTCACAGGTGAAAATGTAAAACCTGAGGATTTAGAACTTATTATTAGAACCGCACAAAGATGTCCAACATCAATAAATGGGCAACAAATATCTTTAGTATACACAAAGGATAAAGCAACAATTAAACAAATTTCTGAACTTTGTGGCAAACAAGAACAAGTAGCTACTGCTGATGTATTTATCACAATCGTTGTTGATTTTAACAGAACAGCTTTTGCAGTTGAACAGGCTGGAGAAACACAGCTTATAGACAAATCAGCAGAAGGTGTACTAGTCGGTGCAGTTGATGCGGGAATTATGCTAAATGCTATTCAAGTTGCTGCTGAATCTTTGGGTTACGGAACAACTGCTATTGGAGCAATTAGAAGTGCACCTGAATCTATGATAAAATTATTAGGGCTACCTCCTCAAACATTTCCAATAGTTGCTACAACAATCGGTGTTCCCTCAAAAGAAGCACTGAAAGCTCCACTAAAGCCAAGAGTTCCAATAAATAGTTTTTCGTTTGAAGATAAATATAGTGATATCAAAGTAAAAGATGGTGTGATCACTTATGAAAAGCAGATGAAACAGTTTAGAGAGGATCACAATATGGATTATTTACAATCGTATTGTGAACAAACAGCAAACTATTATAAAAATATATATTCTAGGAAAATTGCTAAAAATTATAAAAGCCAAGGTTTTGAGTTTAAAGATTAAAAAGGAGTTTACATGAGTTTGTTATTAGAAGAAGGTCAAATAGAAAATTTGAAATTGAAAAATAGAATTGTTATGCCACCTATGTGTATGTATAAAAGTGATAATAGTGGTGAATTAAAAACTTTTCATAAGGGTCATTATCTAGCAAGAGCTATTGGTGGAGTTGGATTTATTATTCTTGAAGCAACTGCTGTTGAACCAAGAGGAAGAATATCAGCAAATGACTTAGGACTTTGGGATGATTCTTTCATAGATTCACACAAAGAATTAAATGAACAAATGCATTCTTTTGGAGCAAAAACAGCAATACAACTAGCTCATGCTGGTAGAAAATGTAATGTTGCAAACGAAACTCCAATTGCACCAAGCGCCATTTCTTTTAGTGAAGATAAACCTTTTAAAATGCCTAAAGAGGCAACAATAGAAGAGATAAGAAGAGTAAAAGAATTATTTATCAAAGCAGCACTGAGAGCTAAACTTGCTAATTATGATGCAATTGAACTACACGCTGCACATGGATATTTTTTATGTGAATTTTTATCACCTCTAAGTAATTTTAGAAATGATATTTATGGTGGAAGTTTAGAAAATAGATGTAGACTAACTTTAGAAATAGCAACAGAGCTTAAGCAAAAAGTAGATTTACCTATAATTGTTAGAATAAGTGCTGATGAATGGATGCAAGAGGGTTGGAATATTGATGACTCTATTTATCTATCAAAAGAGCTTGAAAAAATTGGGGTTGATTCTATTCATGTTTCATCAGGTGGAAATCAAGAAAACACAAATAAACCATTAAAGATCAAACCTCTCTATCAAGCTGATTTTGCAAAAGATATAAAAAAAGAGGTAAATATTCCTGTAATTGCAGTTGGTTTAATCACTACACCTAAACAAGGTGAAAAACTTTTAGAAGAAAAATATTGTGATTTTGTAGCGTATGGAAGAGAATTGTTGCGTTCACCTAATTTTGCATTTATAGCAGCAAAGGAGTTTCAAGAAAATAAACTTGTAGACTCATCATATGCAATGGCATTTTAATGCAAAAAAAAGAGAATAAAACCAAATATTTCATTGGAATGATTATAGCAATGTTACTTTGGGGAATTTCTTGGACTTCAGGAAAAGCAGTGGTTGAGCACTCTAATATCCAAGTAGCCTCATTTTGGCGATATTTTATATCTTTTATTGGAATGATACCTGTAATATTATATATGGGAAAATCCTTAAAAACTGATCTTATTGGATATATTTATATCCTTATAGCAGGACTTTTAAGTGCTGCCTTTAGTTATTTATTTTTTGCTGGGCTTGCACATGGAGAAGCTGGATATGGGGGAACTATGGTTACTTCATTGGTTCCTTTGATTACATTTTTCCTATCTATTTTAATTTTTGGCACAAAAGTATCTATACAACAAATGTTAGCCTTAGGTATTGGTATATTTGGAGCTATTATTTTACTAAAAATTCCAATGGAGGGTTTGTCATTTTTAAACTTAAATAGTATTTACTTTCTAATTTGTGCTAGTGTTTGGTCATTTGTAACAATCATAACCCAAAAAGTTTCACATAGAGTTGATCCAATTTTTTATACTTTAGTTCTTTTTGGGGTCACAGCTTTTACTAATATGATATTAGCATTGCCGTATCATCCTTTTGAAATAACATTATATGACTCTATATTTTGGTACAACATATTCTTTATTGGTCTTTTAGCTGGAACATTTGCAATGGCAATATTTTTTGTAAGTGCAAGTAAAATAGGTGCTCATAATACTGGAGTATTTATGTTTATTGTTCCAATAGGTGCTACTGTTTCTAGCTATTTCGTTTATGGTGAAAAAATTGCTGAATCTACAATCATAGGATGTCTGCTTTCCTTATTTGCTATTATTTTATTTAATAAAAAAAGCAAATTGAAAAAGACGGTAAAAAATAAATAATAACAAGGAAAATTTATGTTCAAAAAAATAATAGTTGATGAAAAAGAATATAGTATAGATATAGACCCAAAAACTCCATTATTGTGGATTTTAAGAGATCATTTAAATCTTACAGGTACAAAGTTTGGTTGTGGAGTTGGACAATGTGGTGCATGTACAGTACTTTTGAATGATAAAGCCGTAAGAGCCTGTCAAACATTTATAAGTGAAGTAGAAACTCAACATATTAAAACTATTGAGACAAACACAGATAAAACTGTACAAAAATTACAGAAATTTTGGGTGCAAGAAGATGTTGTACAGTGTGGATATTGCCAATCTGGACAAATTATGAATGCTGCTGGACTTCTCAAAAAAAATCCAAATCCAAATGATGATGAAATAGTACAAGCTATGGATGGAAATATCTGTAGATGTGGAACATATAGTAAAATAAAAACAGCTATAAAAGCTGCTGTACTGGAGATATAAAATGAAAAGAAGAGATTTTTTAAAAACAACATCAGCTGTAACTTCCGCATTTGTGCTTGGTTTTTATCTTCCTACTAAATCAAGAGCTAGTGATACTCCATCATCAAAAGAACTTCAACCAAATGCCTTTATTGAAATAACATCAGATAATCAGATTAACTTTATCATGGGTCAAGTAGAGATGGGGCAAGGAACTTATACGACATTAGCTATGTGTATTGCAGAAGAGTTAAATGTTGATTGGGAAAAGATAAACTTTAAACCTGCAACTGTAAATCCTATCTATAATAGCTACTTTGGTCCGTTAATGATAACAGGTGGTTCCTCTTCTATCATTGGAAAACAATTGGAGATGAGAACTATTGGAGCAGCTGTTAATAAGATGCTGATATCTGCAGCTGCAAAAAGATGGAAAGTAAGAGCATATAATATCTATACAAAAAATTCGAAAGTTTTTAATAAAAAGACAAAAGAGAGTTTTACTTTTGCAGAGTTGAGTTTAGATTTAACAACTATGGAGATTCCAAAAAATCCTAAAGTAAAAGATTTAAAAGATTGTAGATTTATAGGACAGCCCCAGCCTCGTCATCCTAAAGAGTCTTGGGCAAAGGTTACAGGTAAAGCAGAATTTGGTATAGATATACGCATTGATGATATGAAATATGCAGCTATTCTTCACCCACAAGTTTTTGGAGCAAAAATAAAAAGTTATGATGCAAGTAAAGCTTTAGAAAAAAACGGAGTGATAAAAGTAAAACAAATACCAACAGGACTTGCAGTTATTGCTCAATATTGGTGGCAAGCGAAAGAAGCGTTGTCTGAACTTGAAGTTGTATGGGATAAAGGGCATTTTGAGAATATAAACGAAAAAGATTTAGATGAGTCATATAGTAAAATGATGGCAAAAGATGGTTCCTCTATGAGAAAAGATGGTGATTCTCAAAAAGCATTTAAAGATGCAAATAAAGTAATCGAAGCAGAATACAACTTTCCATTTTTAGCTCATGCCCCTATGGAGCCTTTAGGTTTTTTAGCTCACCACGAAAAAGATAAAGCAACCATTTGGTCATCTGCCCAATCGCAGAGTTTAACACAAGATGTTGCTATAAAAGTACTTGGAGTAAAGCCAGAAAACATTACATATAACACTCCTTTTCTTGGTGGAGCATTTGGGAGAAGAGGAACGATAAATGCAGATTTTGTTTTAGATGGTTTATATGTAGCAAAGGATGAAGAGTATCCTATAATGACTTTATGGACAAGAGAAGACGATATCAAAATGGGTAATTATAGACCAAAATATAAAAATAAAGTAAAAGTTGCACTAGATGAAGATGGTATAATAAAAGCCTTTGATGCAAAAGTTGTTTCACAATCTATTTTTAAAGGTTCTGTTTTTGAAGCATTTGGATATAAAAATGGAGTAGATGGAGCACAAAAAGAAGGACTAGTAGATCATTCTTATGATATAGATAATCATGATATGCAAGCGTATACTATGGATTCTCCTATTCCTGTTTTATGGTGGAGATCAGTTGGGCATACGCAAAGTGGACCTACTGTTGAAGGTATAGTTGATGAAGCAGCATTTGTAGCTGGTGTTGATCCAATAGAATATAGAATCAATATGCTTACTGACCAAAGATTTATAAATATATTAGAAGATGTTGCTAAAAAATCAGATTGGGAAAATAGAAAGAAAGAGAAAAATGTAGGTTATGGAGTAGCAATTCATGAGTCATTTGGAACAATTTGTGCTCAGGTTGCAAAGGTGCGAGTTACAAATGATGATTTTAAAGTAGAAAAAGTTTGGGCAAGTGTTGATTGTGGATTTGCATTCAATCCACAAAATGTCGAAAACCAAATAGCAGGTTCAATAAACTTTGGAATCTCTGCACTTAAATATAGCCAAATCACAATACAAAATGGTGAAGCAATGCAAAACAACTTTTATGATTATGTTGTATCAAGAATATCAGATGCACCAGAAGTAGTAGTAAGTATTATAAATTCAGGAGCAAAAATAGGAGGTATAGGAGAGCCTGGTGTGCCTCCTATATTAGCAGCTGTTCCAAATGCACTTTTTGACGCAACAGGAAAAAGGTATCATTCTATGCCTATAAAACTAGGCTCTTAAAGCGTGTTTGAAAATAAACAATTTTTAGAGTTTATAAAAAACTCTAAAAATAAAAAACTAGATATTGCGATAACATCAGTTACAAACACTAAAGGTTCTACCTTTACAAAAGAGGGAAATTTAATGTTTGTAAACTCAAATCAAGAGTTTATAGGTGTTTTAGGAAGTGCTTTTTTACAAAAAAAAGTATTAACTACTTCAAAAGAAGTTTTAAATACAAGGGAAAGTCAAACTTTTGAATCTATTGCTCAAGATGAATCTTCAGGACATGGAACAAG
>Ga0193962_1000661_pt1 | contig 15951 bp, 19 predicted proteins | sample FB_5_MG_FD_140335 | JGI IMG/M metagenome (GOLD analysis project Ga0193962, IMG submission 140335) | Microbial mat bacterial communities from the Broadkill River, Lewes, Delaware, United States - FB_5_MG | ecosystem: Environmental > Aquatic > Freshwater > River > Microbial mats | place: USA... | reverse complement strand
TTATGCTAAAGAGTTGGCAAACAAATATAACCTAAAATGCTTTGTTCATAATGCTAAAAAAGTAGATAAAAATTTTGAATCTAAAGCTAGAGATATAAGATACAGTTTTTTTGAAACAATCATTAGTGAACATTGTTACCATAATCTTTTAACAGCTCATCATATAGGTGATAGGCTCGAGTGGATGTTGATGCAGTTTTGCAAAGGTGCAGGATGTGCTGAACTCTTAGGTATGAAAAGCTTTGAAGTAAAAGATAACTACAACCTTATAAGACCTCTGCTTCACCTTGATAAAAGTGAGCTTTTAACATATTTAAAAAGTCAAAATATTAAGTACTTTGAAGATGAAAGTAACTTAGATGAGAGTTATCTAAGAAACAAGTTTCGACATAAATTTTCAAACCCTTTAATATCTGAACACCTAGAAGGAATCAAAAAAAGTTTTGAATATTTAGATAGCGATATAGAAGAGCTTATAGAAGAGGTCAAGATTAATGTAAAAGATAATTTTGCTTACTTTATTAGTTCAAATAACAAACGTTCAGATATATATGCAATCGATAAGTACTTAAAATCACTTGGACTCATGATCAGTTCAAATGAAAGAGAACTCCTAAAAAAAGACAACAGTTTAGTAGTTGGAAGAAAATATGTAGTCTCTTTTTACAAAAACTATGTTTTTATAGCTCCATATATAAATGAAGAGACCACAATGACAAAAGATTTTAAAGAGAAGATGAGAAAACTAAAAATAGACCCAAAATTAAGAACCTATTTTTTCACTCATTTAGATCTGTTTGAATCTTTAGAGTTAGAATAAACTTTCATTTGAAATGTTGAAGTTATCATATCACCATCACGTTGAAAATCTATTGGAAAGTTAACAGCTACGATCCAGTCACTTTTATTAATCTCATCTAAAAATTTATAAAATGTAGTTGGTGTACTTATTTTAGAACTTGTTTTGACATTGTAAACACTAAAACCATCTTCTGTGGAGTTGTTATCCAGACTTGTAATCTCTAAGGTTTTGAACACATCTTTATATTTTTTTACAAATCTTTGCTTCTCAAATGGTGTATCAAAAGCTGTAATAATATGCCTATGGTCTGCTTGAAGTTTTTTTAATTCATCATAAACTTGTGCATCATACTCTTGATAACGCTTTAAGTCTTTATACTCCTTTGATAGTTGAACTCTCTGAAGCCTATATTCCTTACCCTCAGGAATTAGTGCATTAAAAGAAAATAGCAGTACAAAAGTAAGAAGTATTGTGGAGAGTAAAAGTATATATATACTCTGTCTTGAGATACTACTCATCTTTATTCTCCATGTTATCTACTTTAAGATTAGCAAACTCATCATCATCCATATAGTTTGTTGATACAAATCTAAGCCATCCACCATCTGCTGGATAAAAACTACTATAAGTTTTATGAAATATTGATCTAAGCGGTGCATTTAACATAAAGTTGTATATATCTTTATTTGGTGTGATCCCATAAAGGATTAAGCCGTTTTCTAAAAGCTTTGCACGTGAAAGTGTAATACGTTGAGGAACTAGATCAAAAAGATTTTTAATAGAATCTTTTAAAACAGCATTTTGTGTAAAAATTTTTGCCGATGTATTATTTTGTTGCTCAATGTAAGCAATCTTTTCTTCCATATCTTTAATATTTTTTTTCAAAATCTCTTTTTTTTCAGCTATGTTTTTTTTATCTTCTATAAACATAACATCTTTATATAAAAGAAAAACATAAGTACCCATAAGCATTACTATACTCATAGAAAAAAAAGCAAAAAGCAGTTTCATCTCTGGCGTAAGAAGAGACTTTTTACGAGGTTTTATATAACTATATCTCATTTTTTCTCCACTTTTGCAAGATCACATAACTCTTGTTCAATATCTATTTTTCTTATCACTACATTTAAAAACATCTCTTCTTCTAAAAATCTTTTAAACTCAGGACTTAATGATATACCATCAGCTATGTAAGCATGTTGTATAAATTCACTATCAAACTTTGGATCTTTATAAAAATTATTCACTGCACTTTGAATCAATGCAAACCTGTGATAATCATCACCAAAAGTGTCCCCTTCAATAATATCTTCTACTGGTTTATCATTATCCTCATAAGTTTCATCGAGGTCTTCACTATCCTCAAAGTCATCTAGATCATCAAAGCCATCTAGGTCATCTAAATCATCAAAGTCATCTAACCCTTCTATATCATCATCTACATCTATACCTTCAAGGTCAACACTATTACTTTGTATCTCATCTAAAATCAACTCCTCTTCATCATCCTCATCCATTATAAGTTCATCATCAGATTCACTCTCTTGTTGTAAGTCTAGTAAGGATGCATACTTTAGATTTGACTTTTCAAAAATACTCAACGACATATAGTCTTCATTCACCAAGATAAAAAGTGAAATCTCACCTTTTACCTTATCTTTATAAAAGTTTTCTAACATATAAAAAGGTGAAAATACAAAATCAAGACCAGTTTTATTGTAACGCCCTTTTAACTCTAAAAGATCGAACTTTGAAGTATAATACGACCAAGAATCATCTACACATACATATTCATATTCTTCAAGATCACAATATTTTTCTATCTCTTTAGGTGTACAAGCAGGAGCAGCACCTTGTGTAAGGGATGGATCAAGTATAGATACATAGTTAATCGGAGATCTTTTCATGTTTGCCACTACAAACTCAAGCATCGCACTTCTCTCAGAACTTTTAAAATTTTTTTCAAAATTTTCTGATGAACCGTTATAGCTTATCTCTTCAACATATACATTTATGTTATTTGAGCTTTGTAAAATGTTTATATAAACATTGTTATATAGATACTTTTTTAATGTAGACAGCACTAATTAACTCCATCTTCAAGCCCACATAATGGGTGAGCATTGTTATAATTTTGTTTTTTAAGTGCAGAGCCTAGCTTTGTATAAATTTGGGTAGTTGCCATTGAAGAGTGCCCTAAAAGTTCACTCACGTCAGCTATAGGTGCATTGTTGTTTAAAAGTTCTGTTGCATAAGAATGTCTTAACTGATGCGGTGTTACCTTCAAATTTACCCTTTTAAAAACTTTACTGATCATATATCTTAGTGAGTTTTGGCTTAAAGGTTCATCATTCTTTTCAAAAAGAAATACTTTTGGATTATACTCTTGCTTATATTTCTCGATCATATCTTCTATATTTTTCAAAAGAGGTATATCTCTTTGTTTTGAACCCTTACCTAAAACTCGTACCCAACCATCGCTTATATCTTCTAGTTTTAAACTCTCCAACTCTGAGATTCGAAGACCTAATGTATAAAGAATTAAAACTACTAAAGACTCTTTTTGATCTGCTAAAGAGAGTGCTTCATTTATATGCTTATCTGAAATTGGTTTTGGCAAAGTTTTTGCAACTTTAACACTACTGTCAGACCTTAAAACAATTTTCATTCCTTTTTCGTTTAAGTACTCACTAAATGAACGAATAGCTGATAGTTTTTTACTTATTGTTTTGGGGTTAAGTTCTGCTATTTTTATTCTATAAGGCATAAGATTAAAAATTATATCAAAGTTTTCCTTCTCTATCTCTATATATTCTAATGCCTCTTTTATAGCATCGTCATATGTTTTTATACTAAGAGCAGAATAGGCACGAATATCTCTTAAATACTCACAAAATTCTATGCGCTTTTTATCTATTAACTTTTTCAAGTAACTGCTCAAATCCAGTGTGGTAGTATGCTGCTTTTTCGACAAGCTCTTTATCTGTTACTACACTTGGGGAAAGTTTTACATATGAGTCTTTCATGATCTCACAAATCAACTTAATTTTAGCCTTATCACTTTTTTCAATTTTTGGCTGATTTACGATCTCATCTATCTGTTTTATATATTTTTTTGATTCTTTTATATACTTTGTATACTCTAAAGAGATCAAAGATTGTGCCATAATTGTAGCTGCCATTCTGTTGTATGAGTCTAGTCCAAAAGCCTCTTTAGCATGTGAGTAAGCTTGATTATACTCACCTGTTTCATAAAAATACTTTGCTTGAAGTGACTTTTGATAAGATGGATTAAAAAAGAAATACAATCCCATAAAAAGGATGGTTGAAAAAGACAATAAAACAATAGTTACTTTAATATTCATGTTTAAGTAACCTCTCTTTTATTAAACTTCTAGCTTGCTCAAACTCTAAAGAATTTATATCTATAGGTTCAGATATATAATAATCAACAACTCCAAATGGCTTGGGAATTACAAATTTATCCCAAGAGTTTAACTGCCAGTATCTACTTGGCTTAATCTCAACAAGTACAACTCTCTTACCTGTTTTTTGTGCCATAGCTATTATACCATCTTGAACTTCATGCCTAGGACCTCTTGGACCATCTGGAGTGATTCCTATATCCATTCCAGATTTTACGTCTTTTATAGCTTTTATAAGTGCTTTAGCACCTCCACGAGTTGACGACCCACGTATAGTTCCAAAACTAAAAAAACTTAAAGTCTTAGCTATCAGTTCACCATCAAAATGTTCAGATATAAAAAGTTTTACATTTGGTTTCTTTTTGTAACGTAGATATGCATAAGGAATCAGTAAAAGTTCCCCATGCCAACATGCCATTATAAAGTTATCATTTCCAAGATCATCAGGTGCATGAAATTTTTTTTTATTTGTTAGGTATAAAAATCTTATTATCAATGAGCCAACAAAGGGAACTATAAAAAGTGCTAGTTTTCTTTTCTGAGCTTTAGTTAATAATTTCACCGCTTAAAATACTCCTGCCTATTGAGGTTATTTTAACCTTTTTAAATTTACCCAAAAGCTCTTCACTGCCTTTAGCTTTGATGACAAGGTTGTTATCGCTTCTACCACTTATATAACCATCTGAATTTAAATCTTCAAAATAAACTTCATATATTTTTCCCATATTAGAAGCCATTTTTTCATCTAAGTATTTTGTATGTAATTCTTGTAATTTTGTAAGTCTTTGTGATGCGATATCTGGGTCTACAGTATTTGTAAAGTGTTCAGCTTCAGTTTCAGGTCTTGATGAATATTTAAAAGAAAATATCTGTTCAAACCTTACCTTGTCCATAACATCTATAGTATCTGCAAAGTCTTCGTCACTCTCACCAGGGAATGCAACGATAATATCTGTAGATATACTGACATCGGGTACCATTGAACGAAGTTTTTCTACACGGTTTAAAAACCACTCTTTTGAGTAGCCACGCTTCATATCTTTTAGTATTTGTGTGCTTCCACTTTGTAGTGGCATATGCATAGATTTACATATTTTAGGATTATTTGCAAACTCTTCTATAAACTCATCGTCCATATGAAAAGGGTGTGGAGAGGTAAAACGGATACGCTTTAATTCATCTATTTTACTTAGTTCTTGAAGTAATTTTGTAAAGTTAACTTTTTCATGTTCCCCTGAAAAGCGACGACCATAGTTATTTACATTCTGACCCAATAAAAAGATCTCTTTAGCACCACTTGATACAACACGTTTTGCTTCATCTATTATCAAGTTTAATGGGATACTGATCTCATCTCCACGTGTTTTTGGAACTATACAAAATGTACATTGTTTATCACATCCTATCGAGATATTTATGTAGCCTTTGTAAGGTGAACTTCTAAAATCTTTAAAAGCAAATTCACTCTCATCGTAGTTTATATCTACTTCAACAGCTTTAGGCTTGTTTATAACCTCTGTGATCTTAGATACATTTCTAGCCCCTAAAACAAAACTAACGTATGGTGCACGTTTGATTATATCTTTCCCAAGATGGCTTGCTGTACATCCGCAAACACCTATCTTGGCACCTTCTTTTTTCTTTTTGTTAAATATTCCTAGTTCTGAGAAAAGTTTTGAAACAGGTTTTTCTCTAACAGAACATGTATTTATTAAAATAAGATCAGCTTCTTTAAAATCATCTGTTTGTGAAAAGTTTTCTTTTTCATTTAACTCTGCCAACATATGCTCAGTGTCACGCTCATTCATAGCGCAACCTAAAGTTTCAATAAATACTTTTTTACTCAAAAAATCACCTAGTCTATTATATGAACTTGATACATATATTCGTTATCAGCCAAACCAAATTTTACTTCACTCATGTAAAAGCTTTTACCTTTTTCTTCAAAGTAGTCTTGAAGCTCTAAAAGGTCTTTATGTGAATTTTCTCTGTCAAAATAATATATCACACTACCATGTTTTTCCACACTGTCTTCTATTTTTTTTACGTCAGCTTTTTTAGGTTTAGCATCTATTTGTGTTCTTGCATATTTTAAATCCATATCTTAGTCCTTAATTTTATTTCATAACATGAAGGAAATCCTTCATTTATCTAGTACGATGATAGAAATAAATTCTATCATCTACGCTATGACCGCTTGGGTCACTAATAGCCAATTTTATTTCAACTTTCTATATATCTACATAATAAGTAGCGGATTATATTAAAAAAGTCATAAAAAACGTATTAAAGATGATTTTATGACTTTTTTGATATAATTATAGACTTCATAAGAAATTCCCATAAATTATTTAGCATTGTTTTTTATGAATCACCTAAAATAAGGACTTTTTATTAATGGAAAAAATATTAGATATCGTAGATGCAATAGCACATGAAAAAGGTTTAACTCCAGACAAAGTAAAAGAGGCACTAAAAACTGCATTTATTCAAACTGCAAAGCGTGTCATAGATAAAAACTTTGCTTTTGAAGCAACTATAAATGAACAAAGCAAAAAGATAGATCTAGTTCAAACGATCACTGTTGTTGCAGATGATGATGAAAGGCTTAAAGATGAGGAGTTAGCTCCTGCTCTTATGTCTATAAGTGAAGCTAGAGAATATGATGATCAAGTTGAACTAGAAGATCAACTACAGGTTCCTCATGAGATAGAAGATTATGGTCGCACAGGTGCTTCACAACTTCACCGTGAGATCGAATACCATGTTCAACGTGCAGTAGAAGATGATGTATATAACAAATACAAATCTAAAGTAGGCACACTTGTAACTGGCCGTGTAACAAGTGTAGATGCACAAAACTCTACATTTATAGAAGTTGATGAGATCCGTGCTGTTTTACCAATGAAAAGTCGTATAAAAGGGGAAAGCTTCGATGTTGGAGACCACTTAAAAGCTGTAGTTAGACGTGTAAATATGGATAAATATGATGGTATAAGCATAGAGTTATCACGTACTTCTCCTAAGTTTTTAGAAGAACTTTTAGCTCTTGAAGTACCTGAGATCAAAGACGGTGCTGTAATTATTGAAAACTCAGCTCGTATCCCAGGTCAACGTGCAAAAGTAGCACTGATCTCAACTCATCCTCAAGTAGATGCAGTTGGTTCAACTGTTGGTGTTAAAGGTGTGCGTATAAACTCTGTAAGTGCTGAACTTCAAGGTGAAAATATAGACTGTATAGAGTATACATCTATACCTGAACTATTTTTAAGTCGTGTAATGAGTCCAGCGATCATCTCTAGTGTTGAGATCATCAAAGATGATGAAGGAAAAGCTGTAAAAGCTATTGTATCACTTCCAGTTGATCAAAAGTCTAAAGCCATTGGTAAAAGCGGTATAAATATCCGTTTAGCATCTATGTTAACAGGAATGGACATAGAACTAAATGAAATCGATGGTGAAACACCTAGTGAGGGTTCTGAAGGTATGGAACCAGAAGAGAAAAAAGATGGTGTTGATGCACTAGAGGCATTGTTTAACTAAAGTCCATAATTTACAGGAGCACATATTTTCTTTAAAATATGTTGCCCGTGAAATTACAATAGATGGACTTTAGTTACCCCTTTATGGGTTTACATTTAGCCCCGTTTAGCATATGGATTTAATTTTAATAAAATTAAGTCCGCCAACATATTCCCAAGTAAAGTTAAAAAAGCTGTTATAATAAGTACCCCCATTATAATCGGATAGTCTCTAGATAGAGCCGACATGAAAAATAACTGTCCCATACCATCAATGCCAAATATTGACTCTAAGATCACACTACCACCTATTAAACCCGGCAGAGACAAACCGAGTAAAGTAATTATTGGAGGTAGTAGATTTGGCACTATATAGTATTTTAAAAGCTGTTTATTATTAAGTCCTCGTGATCGTGCAAAGTAATAATAGTCACTTTTTAATATCTCAAGGGTTAAAGATCTTACATATATAATCATACTTCCAACCCCTACAAAGATCATAACACCAACAGGAAGTACTAAGTGCCATGCCATATCTGTGTAGTAGTTAAAGCCCTCTTTTGGCTCGATCGAGTGTAAACCTGCGATCGGGAACCAGTCAAGCTGCAATGAGAAAAATATAATAAATAAAAGAGCCAAATAAAAACTAGGCATTGAAAACGATACTAAAGAGACTTGACGAATTATATAGTCTGTTTTTTTCTCATAATTTAATGCTGATTTTATTCCAAGATAAAGTGATATAACAAATACTGCTATAAGTGCTGTTATATTCATGATCAGTGTTATTGGTAATCGTTTAAGTATCTCACTACTCACATCTTGACCAGTTACAAAACTGATCCCAAATTTTAATGAAAAGATGTTTATGACCCAATCTGTATACTGTTCAAACAATGGTTTATCAAGCCCATATATAGCTTTTAATGCAGCTATGGCTTCTTTTGTCATGTTTGGATTTAACTCACCTGCACTTAAAAAAGAGTTTGGTGCTGCATGAACTGCTAAAAAAGATATGATCGATATAAGAAGTAACATAAAAAATATATATGAGATTTTTTTTACTGTATTTAACATGGAAGAATTATATCAAATTTATAGGGTTCCTACCCACAAAAAGATGAATCTTTATAACAGGCTGTGGGCAGGAGAATTGAATGAAAAAAATGCGCCCCATGCTAGCATGAGGCGGCTTTACAACTAAAATTAGTCCTAGAAGTTATAAGTTAAATATACTTGAACAGTATTATATGCATCTCCACCATTATCTAAATCTGCATCAGTTAAGATATAGTAAAGACCTGCATCTATTGCATCAAATGATTTAGTAGCTTCTAAAGTAACTTCCATCATATCAGTAGCAGCTTTATCAGTTGAAGCAGTTGTAACATATGCACCTAAACCAGCAAAACCTGCATCATATGTTGCAGTTAAGTTCATTGCAGTTGTATCAGCAGCACCTACATAACCAAAATTCCACCATGCTTCTGTATATAGTTTAGAGGCAGCTCCACCTCCAGCACCAGTTGCAACGTTAGCTATCTGAAGTGTTCCTTTTTCATCTGTTTGTGAAAATGCAGCACTTACACTAAATTTTTCAGCTTCATAACCAACTTTAGCTGCAAAAGCACTTGAATCATCAGAACCTTCTAACATACCTTTTGTTGCCATAGATGCATATTGTACACCAACTGATAAACCTTTAACTTTCTCACAAGCTAAATCTGCTTGAATCCAAATTGCATCTGCAAGTTTACTAACATTGTAATACCATGCTTGTGCCGTAACTGGCTTAAAAGAGTTATTAACTACTGCAAAAGCGTATGCACCATCAGCACCAAATGTAGTAAATGGATCAATATCACTACCAGTAGCATCTACTGCTGAGTTAACAACTGCAAAACCTGTTGCACCATTATGCTTACCAACATACGCTGCAACTAAAGTAGTATCAGGAATATCTTGATTTAATAATACTGCTGCATCAAATGTATTGTATGCTGCATTCCAAGTTTCTGTAAACGCTAATGGTGTATCTAAAGTTTGACGACCAATTTTAGCAGTAGTTTTACCAAAAGTTTTAGCTATGTAAGCTTCAGAAACCCACCACTGAGTAGCTGCACTACCAGCAGCCCAAACACCACTTACTAAATTATTTTCTAAACCTAATGTACTTAAAGCTGTAGTAGATATACCAGCAACTGCACCACCAGCTAAATCAGCTGTAACACCTAAGTCTAATGCTGCATGACCATATGCACCAGCTTGATCAAATAAATCTGCATTACCAAAATCGTTAGTACCGTAAAATAACTTCGCATCTCCATTATACTTGATATTATCTAAAGCAAATGCACTTGTGCCTACTAAAAGCGCTGCTACTAAACTCATTTTAATTGATTTCATATTATTCCTTTTGTTTTGTGTTGGGAAAATTTTAACAGATAAAATATAGATTGTAGAAAAAAAGATGATTAATTTTTAATCAATTTTTTGTTAAACATAAGTGTTTATTATTTAGCTAATTTATCATAAGCCTATTTTTGGGGAAATTTTAATTTGTTATGTTTATTATAAGCTAGAGTTTTACTTATTTAGATATGTTACTTTTTTACACGCACTATAAGGTTTTAGTGCGTGGTATTTTTAGTTTATTACTTTTGATCCCAGCAAAGAACTGTTTTTCCAGACTCAGTTTTTTCAACCGCTGCCATACCCATTATGTTATATCCACTATCTACATAATGCACTTCACCTGATACTCCAGATGACAGATCACTAAGTAGATACATAGCAGAGTTTCCTACCTCTTCGATCGTTACATTCTTTTTTAAAGGTGCATTTGTTTCATTCCAGTTTAGGATCTGTTTAAAGTCACCTATTCCAGCTGCTGCTAAAGTTTTAATAGGCCCAGCACTTATTGCATTTACTCTTTGACCTTTACGACCAAGTTCAACTGCCATATATCTAACAGTAGATTCTAGAGCTGCTTTTGCTACACCCATTACATTATAGTTAGGAATATACTGAGGTCCACCTAAGTATGAAAGAGTAAGTATAGAAGCGTTTTTACTTAAAACGCTCTCTAAACGGTTAGTTAAGTCGATCAGTGAGTAAACTGAGATCTCCATAGCTATGTTAAAAGCTTGTTTTGTAGTTTTCATAAAGTCTTCACTTAAAGCTTCTTTTGGTGCAAAAGCAACAGAGTGAACTACAAAGTCGATCTCACCCATATCGGCTTTGATCTTGTCTGCGATCCCTGCCATATGCTCTTCGTTAGATACATCTAGTTCATATACGTGTGAGCTGCCAAACTCATTTGCGATCGGCTCAACTCTTTTTTTCAAAGCATCATTTAAAAATGTAAATGCCATCTCTGCACCTTGAGCTGCACAAGCTTGTGCTATACCATATGCTATTGACTTATTGTTTGCTAATCCTACTATTAAACCTTTTTTACCCTTCATTACCATTTCTGTATTATCCTTAATTTATTTATTTAATTCTTGTGCGAACTGTATCATTTGGCAAAAGTTTTCAACTTTTAATGCACCACTTCCTACTAAAACACCATCAACTCCATCACATGCAAGTATATCTTTTGCTGTATCTACTTTTACGCTTCCGCCATATAAAAGAGGTGCGCTTGATTTTTCTTTTAATTTTAAGTGTATTTTGCTTATATCTTCTAAAGTTGGAGTCAAACCAGTACCGATCGCCCAAACAGGTTCATAAGCAATAATGAGATCTTTGTAATCAACATCTATACCCTTATATTGAAGTTCTAAATACTTCATCATAACATCTTCACCTTGTTCTCTAACATCTAAGGGTTCACCTACACAGTAAATAATCTTAAAACCTTGTGATTTAAAAAAGTTAAACTTTTCTATAATGTCTTCTTGTGTTTCACCCATAACATGACGACGCTCAGAGTGACCGATCAAAATAGTTTTTACATCAAATTCTTCAAGTTGCTCTAATCCAATCTCACCTGTATATGCTCCATTTTTAGTTGGATATACATTTTGAGCACCTTGAGTTACTTTTCCATGGTGTGGATTAAGTGAACTTTGAGCAGGAAATACATATACATCCTGGTTAGAGTTTATCTCGTCTAAAAAATTCTCTACATCCATCAGGTAAGATATAGTTTTTTCTCTAGTCAAATTTGTTTTAAGATTCGATGCAATAATCATATTTAGTCCTTTATTAATGGTGCTACGCCTGGAAGTGTTTTACCCTCAAGAAGTTCAAGTGATGCTCCACCACCAGTTGAGATAAATGTCATCTCTTCACCAAGTCCAACTCTTTGAACAAGATCAGCAGTATCACCACCGCCAACTACTGTAGTAGCATAAGAATCAGCTACAAAGTTAGCTATTTTAGAAGATCCTCTAGAAAATCTATCCATCTCATATACACCCATTGGACCATTCCATAAAACTGTTTGAACATCATTTAGACCTTCACGATAAAGTCTAACTGTAGCAGGACCAATATCTAACCCCATCCATTGATGTGGTATCTCTTGTGCTGTAACTATCTTACTAACAGCATCTGCTTCAAACTTCTCAGCTGCAATTACATCTATAGGTAAATAAAACTTAACACCTAGTTTTCTAGCTTCATCCATAATACGCTGTGCATCTTCAAGTAAATCATCTTCTACTAGTGAAGCTCCTATGTCATAACCTAGTTGTTTTAAGAATGTAAAAGCCATACCTCCACCAATAAAGATTTTATCTACTTTTGGCAGTAAGTTTACAAGTGCTTCAAGTTTACCAGAAACTTTTGAGCCACCAACAATAGCAGCAAAAGGACGAACTGGATTCTCAATCAATTTGCCAAAAAACTGGATCTCTTTTGAAAGTAAGAAACCTGCAGCTTTATGGGAGTTGTCAAAAAACTTTGTGATCCCTTCAACAGAAGAATGTGCACGATGTGATACACCAAAGGCATCATTTATATAGTATTCTGTCATAGATGCTAATTTCTTAGATAAATCTTCATCATTTTTTGTCTCACCTGCTTCAAAACGCAAGTTCTCCAAAAGCATAACTTCTCCACCTTGTAAAGACTTCGCTTTCTCAAAAGCATCTTCACCAACAACATCTTTTGCAGCTATAACATCTCTTTTTAGAAGTACGCCAAGTCTTCTTGCTACTGGTTTAAGTGAAAATTTTTCTACAACCTCACCCTTGGGACGACCAAGATGTGAAGCTAAAATAACAGCACAGTTTTGGTCTAAACAATAGTTAATAGTCGCTATAGCTGAGCGAATACGTCTGTCATCTGATATATTTGCATGTTCATCCATAGGCACATTAAAATCACAACGGATAAATACTTTTTTATTTTCTAAATCTAAATCTTTGATATTTAGTAACTCCAAATCCTAAACCCTTATTTTGAAATATGTACAGCCATGTCTAGTAAACGCATTGAGTAACCCCACTCATTATCGTACCATGCCATGATCTTAACCATGTCACCCTCTATAACTTGAGTAAGATCTTCTGCTACGATCGAACTGTACTCACAACCTACAAAGTCTTGAGATACACGCATCTCTTTATCCATTAATAAAAGACCTTTTAAGTTTGTCTCAGCTGCTTTGTTAAACGCTGCTGTAACTTCCTCTTTAGTAGTCTCTTTTTTAACAACAACGTTCAAGTCAACCATAGAAACATTTGGAGTTGGTACACGAACACTCTGCCCATGAAGTTTCCCCTGAAGCTGAGGAAGTACTAAACCGATAGCTTTTGCAGCACCAGTAGTTGTAGGGATCATATTTATAGCACCTGCACGAGCACGACGCTTATCTTTTGAGTGTTTTACATCAAGAATCTTTTGATCATTTGTATATGAGTGGATAGTTGTCATAAGACCTTTTTCAATTCCAAATGCATCATCTAAAACTTTAGCAACAGGACCTAAACAGTTTGTAGTACAAGACGCATTAGATACTATTTTTTGTCCTTCATAAAGATCTTCATTTACACCCATTACAAATGTAGCTGTTTCTTTGTCTTTTGCAGGAGCTGAGAAAAGAACTTTTTCTACACCATTGTCTATGTGAACTTGAGCAGACTCTTGAGTTAAGAAAACACCAGTACACTCTAAAACCATATCAGCACCACAAGATGCAAAGTCTAGTTTTTTAGGATCACGATCACTAAATACACGAATATTTTGCCCATCTATTGAGATCGTTTGCTCATCAACCTGAGCTATTTCACTTGAAGAAGTTCCATGAACAGAGTCATTTTTTAGAAGATACAACATCATATCTATACTAGCCATATCGTTAATAGCTACTATCTCTACATCATCTCTATTTGCTGCTATTCTTGCAACACAACGACCGATTCTTCCAAAACCATTAATTGCTATTTTTAATGCCATTTTATATATCCTGATTAAAATAAATTGACCAATTTTATCAAAACTTAGCTATAATTGCGTTTAAATATGGAATCTGTTGCACTTTTTGGTGGGTCGTTTGATCCTCCACATATCGGACATAAGGCTGTTGTAGAGGCTGCATTAAATTTAAAAGATATTAATAAAGTATTAGTTATGCCAACTTTTTTAAACCCTTTTAAATCAAGTTCTCATCTAGATGCCAAGAAAAGGTTAGATCTAACAAAAGAGATGTTTTGTGAGTTTGATAGAGTTGAAGTTTCAGACTTTGAAGTTTTAAAAGGCTATAAAGTACCTTCAATTGTAACAGTAAAGTATCTTCTTAAAAGTTATGAAAAAGTCTATCTGATCATAGGTGCAGATAATCTTAGCTCACTTCACAAGTGGCAAGAGTATGAAAAACTAGAAAAATTAGTCACTTTTATTGTAGCAAAAAGAGATAACATAGAGATTCCAAAAAATTACATAACACTTGATGTAGATGAAAACATATCATCTACGCAAATACGAAAAACTTTAAGAACAAAGGACAATATTGCAAAATAGAGTAAAAAAAATAGTAGATATTTTAGACAAAAACAAAGCTGAAGCTATAGAGGTTTTTGATCTAAGTGACAAAGAATACATAGTTGACACAGCAATTATAGCTTCATCTTTAGGTTCAAGACATACCCTAGCACTTTTAGATCACTTAAGAAAAGATTTAAAAGGTCATGAAACAATCAACAATGTAGACGAAAGTGGCGACTGGGTTGTAGTAGACCTTGGTGACATACTAATCCACATTATGACACCTGAGTATCGTGTAAAGTACGATATGGAAACTTTTTTAAGTGAGATTGGTGAGACTAAAGAGTCTCTTTAGGCAGTTTTAATACTGCCTATAAATTATTTTAATCCCTGTATATCAATAATATTCATTCCTCTAGATCCATCTGCTGTAAATTCTAATGTTTCATCTGAATTTAACACTACATTCTCCGTTTTAGTATGATAAGTATTTAGTATTAATTCTGGTATAGTAGGGTTACTTATAGCTACTACTGAAATACCTCCAAAGTTATCTGCTATAAAAGCTAAAGAATTATTTGAATTAATAGTTATAGACGTGACATAATGTTTAGTTTCTTGAGATCCCAAAAGCCGTGACTTGTGTTGTAGACAGATTTAAACTCTTGGTTTTTATAGACTTTCGGGTTTAATTTTTCTAATCTTTCCATTGCTTTTTCAGTATCTGCTTCAGGTGTTGACACTCCCGTAACTAGATAAATATCTGCCTTTGCATAAAGAGAACTTATACTTAAAAAACAGAGTAGAAAAACAACTAATAACTTTTTCATTTCCAATCCCCTAAAAGGATTTTAGTTTCATTAAAGTCACAATAATCTTTATAGTTTTCACCACCCCCCTGAAGAGTAAACACCACCACTTAATGCTTGATTATATTCGTAGTAAGCACGGTTACGTTCTCTTGTATTTAATATAATTGGTCTTGATTCCTTATGTGAATCTATTTTTAACTTATTTTCACTATCATATTCATAATATATTTCACACCTTATTAAGGCACTCGTAAACTTCTTCATCTCCTTAGCCTTAGAAGGATCCACAAGTATTTTTGAAAATGCTCTTGCGTTTTGAAGTGCAACAGCTTGTACGATCGGTTCTTTGTACTTATCAAATATCCATCTCTCCACATCATCTCTTACTTCGTTGTTGTTTACATCTATACCGAGTATTGTTGCATTATTTAAATCTTCATCCGGCATTGGTGGGA
>Ga0193962_1000658_pt1 | contig 15960 bp, 16 predicted proteins | sample FB_5_MG_FD_140335 | JGI IMG/M metagenome (GOLD analysis project Ga0193962, IMG submission 140335) | Microbial mat bacterial communities from the Broadkill River, Lewes, Delaware, United States - FB_5_MG | ecosystem: Environmental > Aquatic > Freshwater > River > Microbial mats | place: USA... | reverse complement strand
CTTATTCTCTTAATTATTCAATTTTCACCTTATGTGCTACATAAACATTTCCCAGTGAAATCAATGCAGCTAAATAAAATATATACTGTGGTCCCCAAAGTCCCCATACAAGCCCACCAAGGACAGCACATGTAATAGCCACAATATGGTCCATACTCATGCCCAATGAAAGTGTTGGCACAATATCTTGAGAGTCTACCGCAATTCTTTTTAAGTAAACTGTTCTTATAAAACTCATCTGAGTCGACATTTTATCTATTACAACCATGAAATAACCAAGAAATACTGCCCAACCTGTTGTTGGAAGAACACCACTCACATAGCCACTCGTCAACAATCCAAATAAGGTATAAACAATAACAAATGAAAATCCATCTGCATATAACAACTTCTTGACACCAAATTTATCTAACCATCGCCCAAGAGCCGGTATAAAGAAAATCCCGATAAAAGCACCCGTAATAGCTAATAAAGCTAAGGTATCTGCTTTTTTACCTAAGAGTTCAATCAATACCCAAGGCCCATAAACCATCATAATCTGTTTCTGTGCACCAAATAAAACAACCAACACGTAGTAAAATTTATATTCTTTTCTGAAAATGAACTTAGTCTTTTTATGATGCACTTCTTTGTGGTGAATAACTCTATTTAAATAAATCAGCAAAGCTAAAACAACAATTGAAAACAGTCCAGAAATGACAAATGGCCATTTTATCGCCGTCGTAAAAGAAAAAACATTCAACCTGAAACACGTAAATACAATAATTCCTGCCACCATTGAAAATGCGGTTGATGTGCCTTTAAACTGTCCCATTCGCATGCCTATATTTTCTTCATCAACAAGAGAAATCCCTATACCATCCGAGAGTGGCATAAATAAATGCTGACCCAAAGAGTTGACAAACAAAAAAATCAACATAATTGAGAAAGTTGGTGTAAAAAATCCAAGCACCAATATCCCCAGAACACTTAATAACTGTGCAAACATAGAAACACGTACATCATTTAAAAAAGCAAGAGATGCAATCACAAGAATACCAATGACACCTGGAATTTCTCTTGGAAACTCTATAATACCCCGTTGGAATGCAGTTACATTATAAGCATCTTTAAAATAATTTGATAAAACCTGATTACTCATCCCTAATGCAAGGGCAGTAAAAGCCAAAATACAAAAATATATCTTCACTTCTTTTTTCATTGTTTTAAACTCCGACCACTTCATATTCCCTCTTTTCTATATGTGTGACGATTACGACTCCCATAGTATAACAAAAAGAAAAGAAAAAAGGTAGCCATTAGACTCGCTTAAGACTGCGACTCTTTTAGCAGGGAAATGGCCGTGTAGATAATGACAGCATCCACTAACCACTTTAGCAAGTTAAGGGGTAACGACTTCACCAAATAGGCTGCAATTACAACACCAACAATCCCCGCAATTGTTCCACCCATAGCAATACGTCTGTCATAGGCATCTTCCTTAATAAACTTAACTGCTGCTGCTGGCATTAGGAATGCACAGGACCCCATCATAATTGGGAAAGCAACTCTTGGAGATAGGCCAAGTGTAAAAATAAGCGCCATGCAAGGTGCATAAAGACCAATTCCAGCAGTCATTAATACCCCTAGTACGAAATTACCTACTACCGCAATAATCAACTTCACACCAGTTAACCCAATTGCCTCTCCACCACTTGGCATGAGACCTAGCTGACCTGCAATCATTAAACTTGCAGAAGCAAATAATGCAATTGCAACGATCAATTGAATCTTTTTTTCATCAAGCTTAGATATAAAGCTTGCACCAAAATAAGCCCCTATTGTTGCTGAAAATAGCATAGAAATCAGCGTAAGGGGTTCTACCTCAATTACCTTCATAAAAATAAAGGCCTCCAAAATTGTTGGCAGTGCATGTGCCACATTTAAAGTTCCTGGTAAAATACGGTCCTCTGTCTGATCAAAAGCACGCATTAGGGCTGTAGATGTTGCAAATGACCCAATTCCTAAAGTATCAAAAAAATCTGTTATGAAACCAATTCCCGCTGAAGATAACCAAGTGCTCTTTGACTCAATCCTCTTACGATTGCGCCAGAAATCCATTGTAAAAACACCTGTGAGCCACGTTGTTAATATCCCTAGTACACCTAAAACTCCAGTAATCATAATAACGCCTCCAATATATAAATAATTTTAGATATGAACCCATTATATAAACTTTGACCCTCTTACCCTTAGCACAAACCAAGGCCTTTCTTAACCGTTTATCAGGTCTATAGATAAAAGGCCAAAGACCACAAAAAATAACATGAAAAAATCACCTATCTTTAATAGATAAGTGATCCTTTTATAAATATATTATTATTTACATGGATTTTTATAAGTACACGGAAGAGCTACACAGCACTTACCACAGACATCAACAAGACCTAAATCCTTATGATAGCTATCATTTTCAAGTAAAATTTCATAACATTTGAACCTGTCATAGCCCTCATTAAAAGCTTCTTTGGGACATTTTTTTATACATATCCCACAACTACCATCACGATAATAAAGGCAATTTTCCTGAGCACTTATTGGTGATGGCTCTAAGGGAACTGAACTAACAATGGTTCCAATACGTCCAGCACATCCACTTTCCGTAATTAGCATGTTATTTAATCCAAACTTACCAATCCCCGCAAAAGCAGCAAGATGTCGATGTGACCAATCGCTCATCAATGTTACTTCGTCAAAATTATGAGTCGCCGGAATCGCTTTGGCTTCATAGCCCTTGGACTCCAACACTTCAATAATATAAGCATTCAAGGCCCCTATGAGCGTATTGGTTTCTATATAGGCACTTGCCCACTCTTTAGACGCGTAATAGCTCTCTCTATTTGACTTAGCCACCGATTCATCAAAAGGTAAAAAGTAAGCAATAATACTTTGCGCCGACCCCAATATATCAAGGGGGAGCGCATGGCTTTGACGCACGCTTTTCTTCAAGGTCAATAACTGTGGATGTGTCGCATCGGCCGTTCCAAAAATTGGACGCTTCCACCTTGTTTGAGTCTTTTTATTTTCTGGATAAGCGGCTACGTAGTCTATGATTAGTTTTTCCAATTCTTTCTTCATTATTTCTGCCTCCGTTCTTTGCATTCCTCTATTATTATAATACACCCTTATAGGCACTTTTAACCATTTCACAGCCATAACTTAACCAAATTTCAGAATCACACAACATAAAAATCCCTTGCTGCTTAACAAGAGATTTTTACGTCTTTTCATCATTTATTTTTTTAAGACTACTGCTGAATTAGGTAAGCAGTTGAATTTGATACACAAACTTTTTGCCTATTACAAATAGACTCGCATTTTTTCTGGCTTTGCATATTGCAGCAATACACCGCCAACAATGACCATTAACCCCACAACTGAGCTCATCAAAATCTCCTCCTTTAAAACGATCGCTATATAAATAAGAGAAACAAAGGGTGTTAAATAAAGTAAGTTAGAAATAATATGTGTTTCCCCATCTTCAAGCGCCTTGAACCAAAAGACATATGAAATGCCATTTATAAAAAAGCCATTTATCATAAGCCATGGTAAAACCTTTAAACTTGGAATCACAAAACTTGATAAGGCCATCATAATAGGAAGCAAACAAATAAGTGCTGATAAAAAATATAAAAAAACACTCACCGTTTGATCATAGTTATGTTTTTTACCTAATACAGAAAACAAGGCAAATATAAATGCCGCAACAAGAGACATAAGATTACCTACATTTGAGGTGAAGCTAAGAGCAGCAATGTCACCCTTTGATGTAATCACCATAATACCGATAAAACTCACTAGCACCCCCATTATTTTTTTGAAGGTAACCGCTTCTTTTAAAATAACAAAGGAAAGTACCAGTACTAACATTGGCCATGAATAAGCCAATATAAAGCCTTCCGACGCGCTGGTATGTTCGAAAGCACCATATAGAAAAACATAATACAAGCAGTTTCCCAAAAACCCAAGGGGGAGTATTTTGGAATAATCATCTTTTGTAAAGGACCTCAAAAGATATTGTTTTTTCTGTATGATGACCAGTACACCCATTATTATTGTTGAAAATACCGTTGAATAGAACAGTACCTGAAAATTATCTAGTTCTTCCAAACTCATTTTTGTTACAACGGGAATTGCTGCCCAAAGTAAAATACATAAGGCTAAATTTAAATAGGCCTTCCCTTTAATTATTTTTTTCATGCTGCCTCCTTGAAAACTAAAAAAGAACCAAATTAAGAGCCTTCCTCCTAACTTAGTTCTATTATAATTTCTTTAATACTTGCATGCTTATCTATATCACAGTTAAAACTTAACCTGCTTTCGGATGTGTTTTCTGTAAGCTGCAGGCGATACACCAACCCAAGCTTTGAATACTCTTGTTAATGATCCATGGTGTTGATAGCCTACCATTTGAGCTATTTGTAATATAGAGTAGTCTGTGTCCCTCAACAGTTCCTTGGCTTTTTCAAGCCTTACACGCTGAATATATTCCTTTGGTGTCATCTGCATTTGTTTCTTAAACCACTCTGAATAATAGGTCACATTATAGTGTTCTAAAGCTGCTAGAATTTGAAGGTCAATTTCCTCATCATAGTGGTCGTGAATATATTGAACCGACTCAAACAATTTATCTTCTGTTAAAAATTGATACATGTATTGGAAAAGAGATTTCAACTTACCTTCTTCACCTGATTTTATCTCTTCAAGCAACAAGGACCGTATCGCCATCCACCGTCCATCTAAGTCAAACGAAGTCCCGCCAATCATTGATGACAAGTCTTCCTTTTTCAACAAATATTCTGGTATATCCATTATCAAAAAAGAGTTTCTTTGATGTGACTTATAAAGATGATCACAAGAAGGTGGGACAATAAATATTTTTTTCTCATCAAGGATAAGTTGCTTGTCTGATGTTTCAATATCAAGCGCCCCCTGCAAGGGAATTATTAGTTGACCATGGTCGTGGCTATGCTTTTTTGCCTTATCTGTATAGGTTCTTTTTTCCACGATTAATTTATTCATTACAGACCTCCTTCTTGAAGACGATTATAAAACTAAGCTGATTTAATTGTCAACTTCAAAGCCTGCTAAAAAAAGACAGGTATCCTCTTAGATACCTGTTCTATCAAGACTTACAACAATTGATCAATTTTTGCAGCTAGGACAAAATCATTTCTAGAAAGCCCCTTTATTTTATGGGTTATAAGCGTTACTTTCACCTTGCCCCACCCCAGCTGAATGTCTGGGTGGTGGCCTTCTGATTCAGCCAGTTCTCCAATTTTATTCACAAATGCTAGTGCTTCAACAAAATCCTTGAATTTAAATTTTCTTTCAATATGAGTTTCTTCTACCAACAACCACTGTGGATGTAGTGTATCTAACAATTCATAAAGAATATCACCTTTCATTGGAGGTGTATCTAAAGAACAAGGTATACATTTCTCTTGTGTTAATTCTACTTGCATAACACCGCCTCCTCTATAATCTATTTTTACCCATTTATGAGACACTAAAACCCCTACTGCTGTCCTAAAAGCCTTTTAGAGTTTGAGGTTTCATCTGAATAGGTTGCCCGAATTTTTTCAATTTCATCTGCATGTAACAAGAGTATATCAACAATACTAGGATCAAACATTTTTCCTGATTCGTCTTCAAAATAGACAATAACTTCAGTTTTTGACCAACAGTCCTTATAGGGTCTTTTACTTCGGAGGGCATCATAAACATCAGCAACTGAAGTAATGCGCGCATAAGGATGTATTTTCAAGCCACTTAATTGTTTTGGATAACCCGTCCCATCCCAGCGCTCATGATGTTGATAAGCAACTAAAGACGCCAAATTTAACATTGAATCATGAGAGTCTTTTAAGAGCTCATACCCTATGGTTGTATGTGTCTTAATAACATCATATTCTTCATCCGTTAAGCGTGCTGGCTTTTGAAGAATGTTTTCAGAAATCCCAATTTTACCTACATCATGCATAGGTGAAATCAATTCAAGTATCTTAACTTCTTCCTCACTGAAACCAAGCTGTTTAGCTAGAAATCCTGAAATTTTCGCTACCCGCATTACGTGATTTGCAGTCCCATCAGATTTTGTTTCAATAAGGTCTCCAAGTGTTGAAATCAGGTGACTCTGTGTTTGTATTATCTCTTGACTCAGTGTATGAATTTCCTTGTTCTTTTGATGCAACTCATTTTTTCCTCGGATATTACGAAGCAATAAAATAATAATCGTTGTCATAACTATTATGACCCCAGCAAAAGCAAATAATAGTTCTTTATTTTGCTCCACATAACTGGTCGGTTGATTGATTATCTCAACACCTATGGGCATTTTTTTTATTTGATATCGTTCAGCTATTTGATAATCGATAATACTTTTACCAAAGCGTCCATCATCGTGGATAAATACGTGACCATTATCATTATCAATCACCTGAGAAGCTAGAGAAACAATAGTTTCACTATAAGCAATACTGTTAAAAACATGGCCCCCAATTACGCCTTTATTTAAATAAAAGTCCCAAAAAACATATATGGGACGATTTGACCGCCCTGCAAGCGGCTCTAAAATTTCGTCATATGAATAAGAAGCACCGGATTCATCTCTAAAAAAGAGCACCCAAAAAACTAAATCCTCTTGGTCTAGCTGCTCCATAAATAACTGTGTTTCCTCTTTTTCTGGATCTGATATAAACACTATATTATAGGCTTTACGATACTCTCTTAAAACAGCTTCTAACTCATGTCGTACATGAACACTCGTCAGCGTATTATCCAAAATAAAATACAAAGTATCCGCCTGTTCGTTCTGTTCAATAGCCAGATTTATTGTCTTAGCATAATCTGGTTTCTCTTCAATAACATAAAAATGTGCTGGTAAGGCTGAAATTAAGTCAATATTATTTATGCCTGCTGCAATAACTGGAATTTCGCCAAAAAGCTCATCTCGATACTTTTCCAAGAACAAAAGCGCATTATTATCTGTTGAAATAATTAAATCAAATTGATCACTACGATACTTGTCTTTATATAATTGATACAAGTCATCCAAATGGGCCTGAGAATAATAATTCTTAGTATCCATATATTCAATTCTATAATCCAAACGATCAAACTTATGTAATTCATCAATAATGCCATAATGAAGATTTTGTGTCCACACGAAATCCATTGAATAAGAGTGCAATATCAAAAGTTTCTTGTTGTTTAAGGGCACATTTTCCCCATAAGAAGCCGTAAAAGTTAAGACTAAAAGTGCTATTAATAGTACAAATATTTTTTTCTTCATGTGAGCCTCACTTTCTTAAATTATATCTACCCAACTTATGGTCAAATACATCCTTAAGTTCTTTTTTTCTAATCTAATATTAATCCGCTATTAAGATTTTGTTTAAAACTTTGTGTTATGTTAATAAATAAGTTATAGTTATCAAACATTGATGAAAGGAATGACATATGAATATTTCGAAATTAAGAATACTTGTACAACTTATTTTTGTAGTAATTACTGCAATAGGTCTCTTCAATGGCCTATCAATATTATGGATTCTTCTATTTGCCCTCTTAACGGGTCCCATTTATTGTGGTTGGATGTGTCCTTTTGGAACACTCCAAGATATGATGGGATTCGCAAGAAAAAAACTTGGCCTAAAAAAAATTCATCTCCCTGGGCATCACACACTTAAATATTTACGCTATTTATTATTTGTCATGATGTTTTTAAACATAGGTGATTTTCTTTTCACACTTTTCACTTACGACCCAAGAACTGGCTTTCAACTCTTTTTACAATTTCGAACCCTCAACTTGCTCAATGGGCTTGTACTTGTTCTTTTCACGAGTGCCGCCTTATTTGTCGACCGTTTCTTCTGTAAATACCTTTGTATAGAAGGTGCAAAACACTCTATCGTGTCAGGCGGGCGTTTTTTAAAGATTGAACGAACCAGCACTTGTATTGACTGTAAGAAATGTGACCAAGCTTGCCCAATGGGGATTACCCTTACAAAAGAACCACTTGTAAAAGATATGGAATGTATTTCTTGCTTAAACTGTATCCATGTTTGCCCTGTCAAGAATGCCATACACATAAAGCCGATCCTCTTATGGAGACGTATTTTTCTTTCAATATTGATTGCAGGACTTTTATTAGTCCCTTATTTGAAACTTCATTTCGGAAGCGATCTTACACCTGTGACAGAGCCCATAGAAACAACTCTTGTTTTAGAGCAAGCAGAGAGCCTCGATAGACCAATAGAAGAAGACAGCAAGCAAGATATCCTAGAAGAAATAGCAATAGAAATAAGTCCTGAAACACCTGAACAAGAGCAAGTAAATGAGCTAGAAGCTCAAACAAATGATCCTGCCCCTCCTCCACCTGAAAAGACTGAGCGCCTAGAAGGTAGTGCCCGAGGATTCAAAGGAACTATTACCGTGGAAGTTAAAAAAATCGGTGACACAATTGATAGCATCACAGTGCTGTCGCACAGAGATGATAGAAAATGGTACAACCGCGCAGTTGTCGTCTTAGAAGAAATTGTTGATCAACAAAGTACTGAAGTTGATACCGTTTCTGGGGCAACCTATAGCTCTCTCGGCTTAATCAATGCCGTTAAAGATGCTCTGGGGCAGCCACAGCGGGAGTGGTAACCCTTATTTTAATAACGAGTCCTAAAAAGGGCATTGGTCTCAAATGAGACCAATGCCCTTTATTTATCACTTCTAACCTTTATTCTTTTAAAGCGGCCACGACTGATAATTCTACGAGAATATTTTCTCTAGCCATCTTGGCTTCTACACACGCTCTTGCGGGCTCATAGCCATCTTCAACCCAAGCATCCCATACACTATTCATATCTTGGAATAAGCCAATCTCTTTAATATAAATTGTTGTTGATAAGATGTGATATTTATCTGAACCATACTTAGACAGTAGGTCTTCTACTTTTTCTAAACACGCTGCTGTTTGTGCTTTAACATCTCCTGCATCTCCTGCTGTTTGTCCACAAAGATAAACAGTCCCATTGTGTACAACCGCTCTGCTCATTCTTCCAGTACCTTCATATCTTTTAATTTCCATAATAATTCCTCCAACTCATTGATTATGCCCTCAGTATACTAGACTTCACTTCAAATTTCAATTTTGCAAGAAAACAATCAAATTTGTAATCGAAGGCCATATAATATAAAATGTATTATGCATGAGAATGCTTACATACCATATAAGGCGGTATGATTAACAAAGAAAGGTTGTTACAAACATGAAAATAATGATAATTGGCGCGGGTAAACTAGGCACTAAACTAGCAACTGCAATGCTAAATGGTGAACTTCATGTAACGTTAATGGACAACAACCCGGTAGTACTTGGTCGAATTAAGGATCATCTCGACGTACTTACCATCAATGCAAACGGGGCTAGGAAAGAAGTATTAGAAGAAATGAACATTAAATCATACGATTTAGTAATCGCTGTTACAAGTAGCGATGAGACAAATATTTTAATTAGCTCTATGGCAAAGAAATTAGGTTGTAAAAGTAGTGTTGCAAGAATTAGAAATCCAGAATATGCAAATCAACTTGATTTTGTAAAAAACCAATATAATATCGACCACGTTATTAACCCAGAACTGTCAACTGCAAATGAGATCTTGAGATATCTTATGGAAAGTTATACCTTCTACTTTGGCGATTATGCATCAGGAAAGGTGTCGCTTGTAAACTTTAACATCCGTAACATGTCTGAATTCGTTAATAAATCAATCAGCGAACTAAACTCTATAGAAGGTCTTCTTATAACTGCTATTTCAAGAAATGGCGACATTATTATTCCACATGGCGGAACCATGTTAGAAGAAAATGACATCATCTATATTATAGGTCAAAAAGAAAATATTGAAGTCACGGCAAAACGCCTAAAAGCTTCTATTCATAAGAAAAATGTAAAACGTGTCATGATTCTTGGAGGTAGCCGTATAGGTTATTACTTAGCAGATAACTTATCACGTCGTGGCATAAACGTTAAAATTATTGAATCTAAGGAGGAGCGTTGTAAGGAATTAGCTGATACGCTTCCAGAAAACGCACTGGTTATTCATGGAGAAGGAACCGATATCAACTTGTTAGAAGAAGAAAACTTAGCAAATATGGATGCCTTTATAGGTGTTACTGGTTTTGATGAAGAGAACTTATTCATGTCTCTTCGTGCCAAGCAATTAAACATCGATAAGGTTATCGCTAAAATATCGAGACAGAGTTATGTCAACATTATCGAAAAACTCGGTATTGATATGGCCATCAATCCAGTTAATATAACCGCTAGTGACATTTTAAAATTCATTAGAGGTGGTCGTGTTGTTTCTGTTTCACTCCTTCTTGATGGACAAGCAGAAGTTACAGAAATTATTGCTGCACAAAATTTAGCAGTTCTTAATAAGCCAATTAAGGACATTCATCTTCCTAAAGGAATTATTATAGCAGCCATTGTACACAAAGGAAAAGTTATTATTCCGTCAGGGGATTCTAAAATTCAAGCAGGAGATAGAATTGTTGTCTTCTCACTTTTATCAGAAGTTCCTGCACTTGAAACATTCTTCAGATTAAAGGACGGACGTTAGATGAATTATAGAATTATATTCAAAGTGCTCGGTTATCTTTTACTGATCATTGCATTTGGAATGCTTGCGCCGCTTATCATTTCAGCTGTTCAGGGTCAATACGACACCATTCCATTCATCATCAGTATCAGTGCAACAACGATTACAGGATTTGCACTCTCTAGAATACCGATGCCTAAAAATAAAATAAAAACTAAAGATGGACTTGCAATCGTTACTTTTGGATGGATTTTTGCTTCTTTATTTGGCGCCCTTCCATTCTACTTATCTGGTGCAATCCCAAGTTATGTAGATGCATTTTTTGAAACCGTGTCAGGATTTACAACAACTGGTGCAACAATCATCGATAATATCGAAGTCCTTCCAATGGGGATTCTCTTTTGGAGATCCTTTACCCACTGGATTGGTGGTATGGGTATCCTTGTTGTTGCGGTTGCGGTACTTCCTATGATGGGTGCTGGCGGTTTCCATGTATTCAAAGCTGAATCACCTGGACCAATTGCAGATAAAATTGCACCACGTATTAAAGACACTGCTAAAATACTTTATACTTCATACATTATTATTTCTCTCATTGAGTTTTTCCTACTAATGTTTGGCGGTATGACGCCATTTGAATCGGCAGTCCACACATTTGGTACCCTTGGTACTGGTGGTTTCTCTACGAGAAATGGTAGTGTTGGTGCATTCAACAGCTCATACATCACAATCGTAATCTCTATCTTTATGATTATGTCAGGAATGAACTTCTCTCTTTATTACGACATGTATAAAGGGAAATGGAAAGATGTTTTCAAGAACAGCGAATTACGCCTTTACTTAGGGATTATTACTGCTGCTGTTTTAGCTATAACAATTAACACAAATGCTTCACTTTATCACAACTGGTTTGAGGCTTTTAAGCATTCCTTATTCCAAGTAACATCACTCATGACGACCACTGGTTATACGACCTTTGACTATGAGCAATGGAGTACTTTTTCACAAGGTATTTTGTTCCTTCTAATGTTTGTCGGCGGTAGTGCAGGCTCTACTGGGGGCTCAATTAAAGTCATCAGAATTCTTGCACTCATAAAACTTATACGTCGTGAAGTCACAAAAATACTACATCCTAGGGCAATCGTTTCAGTGAAATTTGGCGATCAAAATGCTTCTGAAGACACATTGCTTAATATTGCTGGTTTCTTTATGCTCTACATGTTAATTTTCATCTTTGGATCGATTATTATTTCCTTAGAAGGTATTAGCTTTATGAGTGCCTCAAGTGCCGTTGCTGCGACACTTGGTAATATCGGACCAGGATTTGAATTTGTAGGACCAACGCAAACCTATTCACAATTTTCGAATGCAAGTAAACTCTTATTATCCTTCTTTATGTTACTGGGTAGATTAGAATTATTTACAGTTATTGCATTGTTATCTCCTAAGTTCTGGAAAAGTTAAAACAAAATTCAAAAGGGATGTTTTTGGACTTAAAGTCCAAGAACATCCCTTTTTTTCATCTATTTTTCTGGTGTCATCACAATACGTTGTGTTGGATAAGCGAGATTAACTGCTGGTTCTTGATCCATTCGATCCAACAAATCTCTCCATATACCATCCACAGTCGTACGTCTTGAACGTGGTTTACAAAGATAGCGTAGCGTCATTTTCACACCATGATCTACTGCCTCTGTATAAATGATTGGTGTCAAATTTTTATATAAAATATGATACTTTTTAGATGCTTTCTTCAATTTTTGATCCACTTCATGAATATAACGTTCACTATGGTCCAGCAAGATATCATTCAATAATTTTCGCGCCTTTTTACGGTCACTTTCAAAGGTAATAACCACTTCTATTTCATTCCAAATATGTTCGAAACCTGCCGAATAATTAGCTAAATTCCCTGTTAGTATTTTATGATTTGGAATATGAATAATACGCCCTGTACTTTGATCTGCATCTACCCAATTGCCGATTTCCATAATTGTAAATTGGAATATTCTAAAGTCGATTACATCTCCTGCAACACCATCAATTTCAATTCTGTCTCCAATCACAAAAGGCTTTCTTGCAATAATAAAAATCCAAGCCGCTATACTAGCCAATAAATCTTTTAAAGCAATAGCAATACCTGCTGATAAAAGGCCAAAAAATGTTCCAAGAGAGGTTCCTGTCTTTAACCAAATCAGCAACAAAAATATAAAAACCAGTGCAAAACACGTCCTGTTAGTTATCCTCTTATACTTATGATACAGCTGAACATCCTCTATATAAGAATGTAATAGACGGTTGATCAATCGCCTTATTAAACCAATTATTAAAACAACCGCTAAAGTACCTATTGCCTGGTTAAGATAAGGTAATTTCTGTAACAATATAATTACTTGATTCAAATAATCACCTCCCTACTTTCTATTAAATGCATTTTTCAAATCACTCCCTGAAGGTTGCTGGAATACCTCTAGTCCAAACATTGGGATAACAGCAAAAATATGATCAAATATATCCGCTTGAATCCCCTCATAGTTAACCCAAGCAATGTCTTTACAAAAACAGTAAAGCTCAAGAGGAACACCCATTTCTGTCGCTGGTAACTGTCGAACCATTAAGGTAAAGCCATCTGTATATATATCAGGATTTTGTTTCAAATACTCTTGAATATAAACACGAAGTGTCCCGATATTAGTTAGGCGTCGCCCATTTGCTAAAATACTTTCATCTACCTGATGTGACTGATTATAGACTTTTACCAATTTGATTTTTTCTTCAATATAATCTTTAATTAATTCAATTTTTGATAAGTCATTAAGCTGGCCTTCAGATAAAAAACCAATTGTCCCAATATCTATTAAAATTGAACGCTTTATACGTCGTCCACCAGCTTGTGTCATCCCTTCCCAATTCTTAAAAGAATCATCAAGAAATTTATGGGCAGGAACCGATGTATATGTTTTATCCCAGTTACGTACGGTAATCTTTGTTAACGAAATATCTACAACTTCACCATCGGCACCATATTTAGGCATTTCTAACCAATCACCAACACTCAACAACTGACCTGTTGACAATTGAATCCCTGCCACAAATCCCAGTATTGAATCCCTAAATATCAACATAATTACTGCTGAAAGACCACCAATACTACCTAAAAAAACCGAGGCCGCCGCATTCCCTACAAAATGAACAACAATAATACCAGCCCCGAAACATGCAATTACAATCTTTACAATCTGCATTACGCCTTTAATCGGTCGTCCCTTTGCAAATGCATATTGATTATAGACTTGAACCAGAACGTCAATTCCTCTAAACAGTGTTAATATAATCGTCATCACAACAAAGGCATAAATAACCTGCTTCACTAATGCTTCAAAAGGACCAAATGAATCTGAAAATAAATGAATCACAAGTGCTGGTATGATAAAAGTTAAACTTGCAAATACTTTCTTTTCTTGCAGTAAATCGTCAAACTTATTCTTAGAATTCTTAACTATTTTATCAATTGCTCTCATCACATAACGTCGTGTAAATTTATACATAAAGAATGCAAATAAAGCAATCAAAAGAAGAGCAACCCCATAGGAAACCGCCATAATTAAATCTTCACTCCATCCGATACTTAAACCCTTCAAATACTCATTAACTATATAGTGCATATATCCCCCTAATTTCTTAATACCTTCATTATATCAAATCTTACTTTAGTGGGAGCATTTACTTCCAATCATCTGTCTGCTATGAAGCGGAGCATACTCTGCTTCTAATGTAATATGTTGGAAATTAAAGTCCTGACAGATATTTCTTACTTTCTCTAGAGTCTCTCCAACTACCGACAATGGAACATCATCGCAAAATTCCACATGTGCTTCAAAATGAAATTCACGATCCGTAAGCGCCCAAGCATGCATATGATGAATATTTATAACACCGTCAATAGCTATCACTTTATCCTGCAAAAGCTTCGGATCAAACGTTGGCGGCGCAAACTGCATCAATACACTAAGTGTTTCTAATAGCGTGGAAATACTTATATATATTAAGTAACCTGCAATCATAATAGAAAGCACACTGTCAAGCCAATACCATTTCAAAAAATGAACAGCTACACCAGAAAGTAAAACAATAATTGAAGTTAACATATCCGAAAATAAATGTACATAGGCAGATCGCATATTAATATTCTCTTTTGATTCTCTTGCAATAAGTAATACCGAACCACCATTAACAGCAATACTTAAAGTGGCCAACACCATAACCGTTACCCCATTAATTGCTTGCAAGACTCCAATACGCTGAACCCCTTCAATAAAAATAAATAAGGCAATCACAATAATTGAAACCACATTAATAAGAGCAGCCATAATCTCTGCACGCTTATAACCAAAAGTACGTTGTGTAGAATAAGGTTTTTTTGATAAACGATTGGCTATATAACTAATAAGTAAGGCAATCACATCAGTAAAATTATGAGCTGCATCTGAGAGCAAAGCCAAACTACCAGAATAGAGACCTCCTATTACTTGCGCCAGTGTTATAAAGACATTAAGCACTACAGCCCATCCTATATTACTCTCATCAGTGGAATGATAGTGATCATGGTGATGGTTATGATGAGTTTCTCTATTACTTTTATTCATTTGATTTCACACCTTTCATAAGCCTACATGTCTTATATATACCCTTAAATCATCTTGTTCTTCGAAATTCAAAAAATAAAAAACAGATTTCAAAGAGCTCCCCTTAAAATCCGTTCTTATCACTTTATTTAATTTTCCCATAAAAGAGACAATCATAGTATTGATGATCAATATAATAATAATCTCTTAACTGACCTTCCTGAACATAACCATGTTTTAAAAGTACTTTACTTGACCCAATATTGGGTGCAACGACACGTGCATTTATTTTATGTAGGCCTAATACTTTGAGTCCAAAATCCGTGACAAGCCCTACCGCTTCTGAGCCATAGCCCTTTCCCCAGACACTTGAACTAAAAACATAGCCAATTTCTGCGTTATTTGCTTCTTCATCAAAACTAAATAGGACCACTGATCCAATCACGCATCCTGTACCCTTATCTACCACACCTGCATATAAGTGTGTTTTGGCTTTTTCTTTGTTAATCAATTCATTGACAAATGCTTGTGTTTCTTCTAAAGAATACATCAGTGGCCAACCAATGTATTTTGAAACATTTTCATCTGATGCAAATTCATGAATATCCATAGCATCTGACAAATCTAGTTGTTTAAAGCATAAATGTTCACTTTCCAGTGAATGAAACAGTGTACTACTCATTGGTATCCTCCATAAG
>Ga0193962_1000654_pt1 | contig 16022 bp, 16 predicted proteins | sample FB_5_MG_FD_140335 | JGI IMG/M metagenome (GOLD analysis project Ga0193962, IMG submission 140335) | Microbial mat bacterial communities from the Broadkill River, Lewes, Delaware, United States - FB_5_MG | ecosystem: Environmental > Aquatic > Freshwater > River > Microbial mats | place: USA... | reverse complement strand
TTTGAGTTATTAAAGCCTGAGTTATTGAAGTTTTGGAAATCATTTGGATTAAAACCTGCACCTTGTTTAAATTGAAAATTAAAACCACTTGTTTTCATCTTCTTTTTTAAATTATAAATAAAGAAAAATCCAAGTATTAGAATAACCCCTATAATCATTAGAAATGTTCCAAAATTAGTAAAAATTAAGTATAAAATAAAAAATAAAATTGATAGTCGAACTATTCTATTAAAAATATATATAACTGTATTGTTTGGCATAAAATATTAATCCTTTTTATAGTAGGCAGTATTATAGTATTGTTTGCACTATAATAAAATTAAACAAGTAAACTTATTCTAAACTTAAACTCAATAATTAGATGTGTTACAAAAGTAAGCATTAAAAGTGTAAATAATTGCTATTTTAATGCTATGTAGTTTTTATCATAAAAATATCATATTTAAAGATTATTCTTTTTTTTGAAATAAAATCAAGGAGAATCTAATGGAAATAGGTTTACAAGCATTTTTTGCTGCACTACCAATTTTTTTAGCAGGTATATTATTAGTAGGACTTCGAGTTTCTGCAAAAAAGGCAATGCCTTTAGTTTATATTGCAACAGTAGCTGTTGCATTCGTAGTTTGGGAAGTTTCATTCAATAGAGTTTTAGCTTCAACAATACAAGGTCTACTTATTACAGTTGCAGTTTTATGGATTATATTTGGAGCTATACTGCTTTTAAATACATTAAAACATTCAGGTGCAATTGCAGTAATTAGACAAGGATTTAACAATGTTAGCTCTGATAGAAGAGTTCAAGTAATTATTATTGCATGGTTATTTGGTTCATTTATAGAAGGAGCTTCAGGATTTGGAACGCCAGCAGCAATTGCAGCACCATTACTTGTAGCAATTGGTTTCCCTGCAATGGCAGCTGTTATGGTTGGGATGATGATTCAAAGTACTCCTGTATCTTTTGGTGCAGTTGGAACTCCAATTTTAATTGGTGTAAATAAAGGCTTAGATTCGGATGGTATTGGCTTAACATTACAAACTATGGGTTCTTCTTGGGATCAATATTTACAAATCATTACATCACAAGTTGCAATTACACACGCTCTTGTAGGTACTTTTATTCCTTTATTTATGGTTGTAATGCTAACAAGATTCTTTGGTGAAAATAAATCATGGAGTGAAGGTTTATCAATTTTGCCTTTTGCAATTTTTGCTGGTATTGCTTTTACAATTCCTTATGCTTTAACAGGAGTTTATTTAGGTGCTGAGTTCCCATCATTAATTGGTGCGCTTGTTGGGCTTCCAATTGTTGTATTAGCAGCAAAAAAAGGTTTTTTAATTCCAAAAAACACTTGGGATTTTGCTCCAAAAGAAAAATGGCCAGTATCATGGATTTCAAAATTTGAAGTTAAACTAGATGATTTAAGTTCAAAGGTTCCAATGTCTTTAACAAAAGCATGGATTCCTTATGTTTTAGTTGCTGTTATTTTAGTATTAACTAGAGTTTCTGATGAGGTAAAAGCTTTTGTAAAATCTTGGGTAATTCCATTTAAAGATATTTTAGGTGAGGGTTTAGGTTATTCTATTACTCCTTTATATCTTCCTGGTGGAATTCTAGTTTTTGTTGTTTTAATTACTTACTTTTTACATGGTATGAAATTTAAAGATATAAGCCAAGCGGTAGGTGAATCTTCTAAAGTAATGCTAGGAGCTGGGTTTGTTTTAATTTTTACAATTCCTTTAGTTAGAATTTTAATTAATTCAGGAATTAATGAATCAGGTTTTGATTCAATGCCTGTTGCTATGGCAAACTTTGTTGCAAGTTCTGTTGGGGATATTTACCCTGTATTTGCTCCAATGGTTGGTGCTCTTGGTGCATTTATTGCAGGAAGTAATACTGTATCAAATATGATGTTAGCTCAATATCAATTTGGTGTTGCAGATGCACTTGGGGTTTCAACTGCATTTATGGTAGCACTTCAAGCAGTTGGAGCAGCAGCTGGTAATATGATTGCAATTCATAATGTTGTAGCCGCATCTGCTACTGTTGGATTATTAGATCAAGAAGGTGAAACTTTAAGAAGAACAATAATTCCTACAATTTATTATTGTTTACTTGCTGGAATTATAGGTTTAATAGGAATGTATGTTTTAGGAATTACTGATCCTTTAATGAAATAGTATATTTTACTTAAAACTAAAAAAGAAAAGGTAAAAACCTTTTCTTTTTAAAAATATGTATTTTCTCTCATGTTCTCAATTTGAGCAAGCATTGCTTTATAATCGCCAAATTGAATATTTATAGGATATATCTCTTTTTTATATTTTAAAACTAAAGATGGAAAACTGTTCACATAAAGCGAACGCCTAAAATTTAGTTCATTATTTAAATCTTCTTCAATTTTTTGTGATTTTAAATCTTCTTCAAATTTCTTTTCATCCATTCCAACTTGTTTTGCAAGTTCAATCAAAGTTGAAGCATCACTTGGATTTTTAGCTTTTAAATAATAAGCTTCTTGAATTGCTTCAATCATTTCATCTTCTAAGCCCTCGTATCTTGCAAGCATTGTTGCTTGGCATGAAAGATAAGTTGAACGTCTAGGTGTATTTTCTCTCCAAAAGTCATAATTAAACTTTGTTCCTACTTTTTGTTCAATCTCATGCCAAATATTTTCGATCATTTCTCTTTGATGTTGTGGCATTGGTTCAGTTGAGTGTGGAGCAAGGCCTCCAACTACATGAACTAGTTTAGTATCTTTACTTAAATTTTTTCGCAATTCATCAAGTGTTGGTTTAAATGCATAACACCAAGAACACATTGGGTCATGGACATGATAAAGTGTGTAAACCATATAAATCCTTTTTTATTTTTAAAATTTTTACTTTACAATAATTGCACAATAATAGCATAGAATTTTGCTTTAAAAAAAAAATTGTAGAATGTTATTCATATTTAAAGGAAAATTTATGGATTACGAAGAATTTGAAAAAGCTGTTGATACATTAGGAATATTATCAAGATTATCAAAAAAAGATTTAAAACAAAAATATTTAAAACTTTCGAAAAGATACCATCCTGATATGCCAGAAGGAAGTGAAGAAAAGTTTTTAGAGATTAAAAAATCTTATGATTTGTTATCTGCTTATATGGATTCTTATTGTTTTACTTTTGATAAAGAAGAATTTTTACAACAGTTTCCCTCATTTACAAATTATAAAAATTGGAATAGGTAAAATTATGAAAAAAATAAATATAGTAGTATCGTCTATAGTTTTAAGTACAGTTGCATATGCGAATATAAATATTCAAAGTTTAGATATTTATAAAAACAAAACTTTTGTAAATCAAGAATTAAACACAACACAAAATAGTGTTGATTTAATAGGAAAAGTTAGATTTGAAGATATAAGATTCTTAAATAATGGAAATTGTAAAGTATCAAATGTATCTGTTGTAAGTGAAAACTATTCAAGTGATAGTTTATCTTCACAAATTGCAGAATATCAACAGAAAGTTGCTTTTAAAAGCAATGAGATAACAAGTGTAAAAAATAGTTTAGAGCATTTAAATTCAATTAGATTTGAAAAAGGTGCAGTGAATTTAAAAAATATTAAAGAAGTTTCTACTTACACAAAAAATGAAATAGAAGCAAATTATAATTTAATATATAAACTACAATTAGAATTAAAAAAATATAATCAAGAATTAGCAAAATTAAAAAATAAGAAAAACATTAGTGTTTATTCAAAATTAAATTATGATGCAAGTTGTTCAAGTAATTCAAAGATTTTAGTTTCATATCCAAGTTATAATATATCAAAAAATAGTTTTTATGAAATAGATGTAAACTCAAAAGAAAAAAACTTAGAAATTAAAAACAAATCTTTTATTACTCAAAGTTCAGGTTTTGATTTTGAAAATATTGATATAAATATGTATACATACAATTATTCAAATGCAGTTAATCCTCAAATATTTAGAGCAAATTACTTAGATATAAAACCAGTTCTTTTAAGAAAAAATGTACAAGCTGATGTAGCTATGATGGAAATGGCAGCACCAATGATGAAAAGTAAAAGTGTTAGAGCAATGCCTAGTTTTTCATATAATGAAACTACAACTAAAGCTTTTTTCAAAGCTTCTCATATTGATTTAAAAAGTGGAATTAAAAATGCAGTAACTTTTTCTAATGATAAATTTAAAATAAAAAATAAAATTGAAATAGATGGATATTCAAGTTCAAATGCATTTTATAAAGTAGATTTTAAAAGTGATAAATTATATAGTACTCAAAATACAAAACTTTACTTAGATGGTACGTATATAGGTCAATCTTATATTAGAGAAATAAAGAAAGATAAAGAGACATCACTTTATTTAGGAATAAATAGTTTTATTGATGTGAAAAAAGATTTAATAAAAGATATGAAAGAAAAACCATTTTTTTCACAGTCAAAAATTAAAACTGAAAAGTCATGGAAATATGTAATTACTAATAATTCAAATGAAGAAAAAACTATTACCTTAATTGAAAGAATTCCTGTTAGTAAACATGAAGATATAAAAGTTTCTTTAATTTCTAACACTAACTACACAAAAAAAGAAGATAATGGTAAAATAAGCTATGATATAACTTTAAAACCAAGTGAAGAAAAAACAATTGATTTTGGATATATTGTAGAAAAACCTTATAAAAAATAAAAGGAAAATTTAATATGTTTGATAGAAAAAAAATAGAAGAATTAATTTTAACATCTTTAGTTGCAGATGCTTATTCATTAGGTGCACACTGGGTATATGATGAAAAGCAATTAAAAGAAAATAATCTAAACTGGGAAGAATTAAACAATCCCTTATCTGTATGGCATAAAGATAAAAAAGCAGGAGAGTTTACTCATTATGGAGACCAAACGTATTGGTTATATGAATTTTTAAAAGATAAAGATACATTTGATGAAAATGAATATTTAAAATATTGGGAAAGCAAAATTGCTTCTTATAATGGTTATATTGATGGTTCAAGTAGAGAAACATTAGAAAATATTAAAAATGATGTAGTTCCAAGTGGTTCATCATCAACTGATTTATCTATAGTTGGAAGAATTACTCCTTTACTTTTAGTTTCAAAAACAAAAGAAGAATTTATTTCAAATGTAGAAAAACTTGTAAAACTTACGCATAATTCACAAAAGTCAATTAATGCTTCAAAGTTTTTTGCTAAAGTTTTATTAGAAAGTCTTGAAGGTAAAGAAATAGAAACAATTTTACTTGAATTAAAAGAGCAAAGTGATTCACATATTCAAGGATTGATTTCAAGAGGTATTGCCTCAAAAGCAGAAGATACGTTTGATACAATTAGAACTTTTGGTCCAGCTTGTGATGTTGATGAAGGTTTTTCTGGAATAATTCACCTCTTGTGTAAATATTCAAATTTAAAAGATATGTTAATTTGTAATGCAAAAGCAGGTGGAGATTCAAGTGCAAGAGGAATGATTGCATCAGTTATATTAATGGCTAATAAATCTATCAAACAAATTCCACAAAATTGGTTAGCAATTAAAGTAGTAATTTAATAATAAGAATAGGAATAAAATGAAACGTACAATACTTAACTTTTTTAAAGACAAATTATATATTGAAATATCAATTGCAAGTGTGTTATTTATTATTGCACTTTCTATGGATATGCTTATGGATTTTATTATCTATATGTTATATTTTATAATCTTCTTGGAAATTGTAAGAGCAGTTGTTAATTATGTCAGAGAAGAAAGAGTTGTTTTATCTTTATTAGTTGATGCGTTTATCATATTAGCTTTAAGAGAGTTTATTGTAAATGTTGTGAAAGTTAATAAAGAAGATTTACCCACTTTTGAAGCACTTTTTACAAGTTCGGTTAATTTAAATTTAATGGTTTTATCTGGTGTAATTATATTTTTATTGGTAGTTAGATTTTTATCTGTTAAAACTTCACAAAGATATTTATTTGGAAAAAAAGAAGTAGAAACAAATATAGAAGAAGTTGAACCCTCTAGTAAATGATAGAGTATAACCAACCTCTTTATAGACCTCCTGCAGAAGCTAATTCAGTTATTATACAAGTTACATTAGGATGCAGTTTTAATAAATGCACCTTTTGTACTATGTATGAATCTAAAGATTACAAAGTAAGAAAACTAGAAGATGTTTTTAAAGATATTGATACAATGGCTTCATTTTATCAAGATAGTGTAAAAATGTTTTTAGCTGATGGTGATGCTCTTAATATGGAAACAAATCATTTAATAAAAATACTAGATTACGCATATTTGAAATTTCCTAAATTAAGACGAGTTTCTGTTTATGCTTCGGCTTTTAATTTAAATGATAAATCACTTGAAGAGTTAAAACTATTAAAGCAAAAGGGTTTAAATTTAATTTATTATGGAATTGAAAGTGGATCTTATGAAGTATTAAAAAAAATACAAAAACCAATTTCACAAATAAAAATGATTGATAGTTTAAATAAAGCCTATCAAGCAGGATTAAAAACCTCTGTTACTGTAATATTAGGAGTAGCAGGTAAAAAATACTCCTTTGAGCATATTAAAGAAACTGCACATATTATAAACCAGGTTAAAGTTACATATCTTTCTACTTTACAATTAATGTTAGAAGAGGGCAGATATCAAAAGTTTATAAAAAATTTTGATGGAGGTTTTAAAATGTTAAATGAAAAAGAAATGCTAGAAGAACAAAAAAGCTTTTTAGAGCAGTTAAATCCTTCTAATAAAGTGATTTTTAGATCAAACCATGTTTCAAATTCTTTAGCCCTTGCAGGAACAATACCAAAAGATAAAACAAGATTAATAGAAGAACTTAGTTTTATTTTAAAAAGTCTTTGATAAACATATATTAAATTGTCAAGAAATTGTCAAGAACTATTGCCTTTTTTTCTTTACAAAAAAGTTTTATAATTATTTATATAAAACAAATAAAAGGAAAAATCATGGAAGAAGTAAAAAAAGTAGCTATATTTGTAATATTATCATTCTTAACTATTGGAGTAATCTCTTCAACTTTTGCAGGTTAGAAAGTTATAGCAAATATATTATATGAGTCTTTATATTTATAATTTAAGGTAAAATTATGAAGTTCAAGTATTTTATATACAATATTCAAGCCTAACCCATGTCCTTGCTGTTGGTTAGGCTCTCTTGTAAATGGTTGAATATAATATATTAAATCATTTGAAAGCTCACTTGCAATATTTTTTATATAAATTTGATTATTTTCTGTTTGTATAATAATTGGAAATTCATCTGCATATTTTATTGCATTATCAATTAAATTTTTAAGTACAATAGTTAGATAATAAAAATCTCCCTCAATAAAAAAATCATTATTAATTATTACTGTTACTTGAGATTCATCTTCAATAGCTAGTTTAGATAAAGATTCTAATATTAAGCTACTTACTTTAAATTTTTTCATTTTCAAGACTGCAAAATTTAACTTTTCTCTTTCTAATAATTTACTTGTAAGTTTTTCAATATCATAAAAAATTGTGCTTATATCTTTAATAACTTCATTGTTATTAGTACTTTCAATTTTTTGAAGCATGAACTTACCTTTTGCTATAGGAGTTTTTAGTTCATGACTTATATTTCTTAATAATTCTTCTCTTGAAGATATAATATCAGATTGTTTTTTTAAATAAGTATTTAAATTTTTTGTTATTTCACTAAGCTCATTATTTTCTCCAATATCAACATTTATTGTTTTATCACCATTTTTAAATAATTGCAAAACACTTTGATTAAGTTTTTCAAGTTTATCTTTTATTCTATTAATGATTTTTGAAGAAAATATAAAACTAAGCAAAAATAAAAGAATGAATAATATAACTAGTTCTAGTTTTATAATATCTAGAAAATCATCTCTTTTATTTTGTGTCTGTTCAAGTTTATCTTGTAAGAATCTTTCTTCTAGTTCAAGTAATTTTTGAGTATTAATATTTACTTGCTCAAACTCTTTATTAAAATTGTTAAAATTACTATGTTTATTTGAAACTAGAGTATATAAATCTTCTTTTATCTGTTTTTTCATTAGATTAAAATATGAAAAAATTAAATCTAAATTTTTCTTCTCTTCTCTTGATTCAGAATTATCTATTACATTATTTTTCTGAATATCTAAATCTTCAAAAAGTTTATCTGCTTTTTTTATTCTTTCATTTACAATTTGTATCTTGTCGTAATCAGTAGTAATATCAAGAACAATCCATGAAAAAGAATTATTAAACTCTTTTAATTTTTCTACTCTTATTAATTGTTCATACCTATGATTCTGTTGGTAGTTACTACTATTTAAATTATAAATTGTATAGAAAAAAACACCAATAATAAATGCCACTATTAATAAAATAAATGAAAATGTAAGAAGTAAACGTTTTCTAATTGTCATAAAAAAATTTATACCCAATACCCCAAATAGATTTTATATATTTAGGTTCCTTTGAATCGTCATCAATTTTATATCTGATATTACTTACATGCATATCTACAGTTCGATTTTTTGTATCATCTTTAAGTGAACTTTGATTTACTATATCTTCTCTTGATATAGTTTTATTTAAATTATCTATAAATAATAAGAAGATTTCTTTTTCAATTTTAGTAAATTCTATTTCTTTATTATTTAAAAAAACTGTATCTTTATTTGTATCTATTTTTAATTCATGAATTTGAATATAGTTTGATTTGTTATGTTTTTTTAATATAGCTTCTATTCTTAAAACTAATTCTCTAGGTTCATAAGGTTTTGAAAGATAATCATCAGTTCCAAGCTCAAAACCATAGATTTTATTTCCTATATCATCTCTAGCAGTTGAAATTATAATTGGGATATCTTTTATTTCTTTTAATTTCTTAAATAAATCAAAACCATCCATATTAGGAAGTCCTAAATCAAGAATAGCAATAATAAAATCATTTGAATTTTCTTTGAAGGTTTTTATAGCATCTAAGGGATTTGAAAAAGCACTACATGAATAATTATATTCTTCCAAATATTCATTTATCAATTTTTGTAAAACTAGGTCGTCTTCAACAAGTAGTACTTTTTTCATTGTTTTATTTGTTATGATTCTTTTTTAATTTAGCTTTTTTCTTAGCTTTTTTCTTTTTAGCTTCTTTTCTTTTTTCAAAAGCTTTTTTATCTTCTTTTTTTGCTTTTCTTTTCTTGTTAAGTTTAGTGATTTTTGGCTTTCTTTGTTTTTTTACAACTTCATAGCTTTTTTTCGTAACTTCTTCAGATTGAATTATTTCAGTAGATTCTTCTTGAATCTCATCTAACTGTAGTTCATCTTCGTGTGACATTATGTCTCCTCTTATAATAATAATGTGATTATATCTCTTTTTTGTAATATTTTTAATAAAACATGAATTTGTAGTAGTTTAGGTGAGTGATATTTACTAGGCATGAAAGAATTCATGCCTTTAAATTATTTATTTTTTTTAGCTGTTTTTTTCTTTTTTAAAGCTTTCTTTTTCTTATTTTGCTTTTTAGCTTCTTTTTTAGCTAACTTTTTTTTGTTAGTTTTTTTAGCTTCTTTTTTTGTTTTAGTCTTTTTAGAACTAGCTTTCTTTTCTTTTTTTATTTTTTTAGCTTTCTTCTCTTTTTTCTTTTTATCTTCTTTTTTAGTAGCTTTCTTTTTTTCAACTTTTTTCTTAGCTTTTTTTGTTTTTAATTCTTTTTCTTCTTTTGACATTTGTCTTTCCTTATTTTAATTTTGAGAATAATATCATTTTTTATTAATAAAGTCAATAAAATATAGAGTTATTCTTTAAATTATAGATTTATTGCTTTAAAAGATTACTCTTATCATTAGTTATATTTTGATATACTCCATTAAATTTTAATTTAAAGAAGTAAAAATGATAAAAAAAATCACATTATTAGCACTATTAACTACATATGTTTTTTCTGCACAGAATGATTATAGTAAAGAGCAATTAGAAAAGATGATTGCTAAAATGGTTGTTTTAGGTTTTAAAGGTGAAAGTATTGATAAAAAATCTAAAATATATCAAGATATTAAAAAATATGATTTAGGTGGAGTTATTCTTTTTGATAAAGATCCTAATAATAAGAAAAAAATCAAAAATGTAAAAAATCCTAAACAATTGCAAAATTTGACAAAACAACTACAAAGTATAAATAAAACTAAACTTTTTATAGCAATTGACCAAGAAGGTGGAATTGTTCAAAGATTAAATAGCAAAAATGGTTTTATGTCAATCCCAAAAGCAAAAGATGTTTCTACAAAAGGTCTTTCATTCGCCAAAGATATATATAAAGATTTAGGAAAAATGTTAAATACTAATGGTGTAAATGTAAATTTTGCACCTGTTGTTGATTTGAATATTAATCCAAATAATACTGTTATTGTAAAACTAGGGCGTTCTTTTGGAAAAGATCCTAGAAAAGTTATTGAGTATTCTTCTGTTTTTATTGATGAATTAAAAAAGCAAAATGTAGTTTCTGTTTTAAAACACTTTCCAGGGCATGGTTCATCATTAGGTGATTCACACAAAGGCTTTGTAGATATTTCAAATACTTGGGATGCAAAAGAATTAGAACCATATAAATATTTTATTAAAAATAATCAAGCTGATATGATTATGACAGCTCATGTTTTTAATAAATTTCTAGACCCAAAATATCCAGCAACATTATCCAAAAGTATTAATACTAAACTATTAAGAAATAAGCTTAAATTTAAAGGTGTATTAGTTACTGATGATTTACAAATGAGGGCAATTTCAAAGCATTATAGCTTAAAACAAACTGTAACTTTAGCTATAAATTCAGGTGTTGATATGCTTTTATTTGCTAATCAATTAGCAAAACCATTAAGTTTAGAAGAGATTATAAATACTATTTATTTACAAGTACAAAATAAACAAATATCAATAAAAAGAATTGAAGTTGCAAATAAAAGAATCAATGCTCTAGTAAATAAATACTAGTGCATTGATAAAAAAGACTTAATTAAAGTCAGGTTTTGGCGTATCTAAAGTTGATTCTGGTAATTGTGGATAAGTAATTACAGGTTTTTTACCTTTTAATGAAGCTAAGAAATCTTTAATTTCATCTGCTTCTTGATCTGTAATAGTTATTCCTAATTGAACTGAACCCATTTCTTTAATAGCTTCATTTAACGACCAGATTTGTCCATTATGGTAATATGGTGCTGTTTCTGTAATATTTCTTAAAGTTGGTGTTTTTACCATCCCTTGCTCATTTCCTGCAAAATCACCTACTGAAGCAAATTTGTATTTTGCTGCTAATTCAAAAGGTTGCATAGTTCCACCAATTGCAATACCATTGTGACATGAAGCACAACCTTTATCAATAAATGTATTTAAACCTTTTTTCTGTGCATCATTTAAAGCATTTTCATTACCATGTAAATAATCATCAAAAGGTGCAGGAGTAACAAGTGTTTTTTCAAATAAAGAGATTGTTGATGAAATTAAATCAAAATCAATTTTTGCATCTTTACCATAAGCAACATTGAATTCTTTTACATACTCTGGAATTGACGTAATTCTTTTTTCAACTAATGATGCAGGTGCAGCCATTTCAGGTCCTGCTTCAATTGGTCCTTTTGCTTGGTCAGCTAAGTGAGGACTTCTTCCATCCCAAAACTGTGATTTAAAGAATACTGAATTATAAACTGTTGGAGAGTTTAAGTGATGAGGATTTGCAGTCCACTTATGTCCCACAGCAGCTGGAACACCATCGGCACCACCAAGTCCTAGGTTATGACATGTATTACATGAAATAATTCCACTTTTTGATACACGAGGATCAAAATAAAGTTTTTTACCTAGTTCAATTTTTTCTGCAGTTAATGGATTTTCTTTATCATCAATTAACTTTAAAAGTTCAGCATTGTTTGTTGGAATTGCTTTAAAGCCACTTTCTTTTGCTTTTGTAAGTAAAGAACTACTTGCAAACATAACACTAGCACTAAGTGCACAAATTGAGAGAGTTTTAATTATTTTCATAATGTTTCCTTATTTTTTGTATAAGGTAATTATATGACTTAAATTCTTAAAGTAAAATAAAATATATAAGTTAAAGCAATAATTATAATATAAGTTTTAGTTATAATAATTGATCTTGATAGAGAGTATTGTTTTAGTAGAAATTTATAATAAATTTGATAATAAGTTATAAGAGAAAATCCCTTATAACTCTATTTCTAAAGCAATAGGGCAGTGGTCACTTCCCATAACTTCATTTAGAATATATGCATCTTTAATATTGTCTTTTAAATCATCACTTACATAAAAGTAATCAATTCTCCAGCCAACATTATTAGCTCGTGCATTTGCTCTATAAGACCACCACGAATAATGTTCAGGTTCATCACCAATTACATGTCTTAATGTATCAATATAACCTGCGGCTAATAGTTTATCCATCCATTCTCTCTCCATTGGTAAGAAACCTGATGTCTTTTCATTTGCTTTTGGTCGTGCTAAATCAATTGCCGTATGGGCTGTATTTACATCTCCACAAACAATGATTGATTTTCCTTGTTTTTTTAATTCCTCGCAATGGTTTAAAAACCTATCGTAGAATTCCATTTTATAGACAAGTCTTTCTTCTTTGCTTTGTCCATTTGGAAAATATACATTAAAAAATGCAATATCTTTATCTCCTAATGTAAAATGAACTTCGTTTATTCTTCCTTCATCTAATACATCAACACTTGGACAAGTACAAGTAAAAGTTGTTTCAATATCAGTAAAAAGTGCTGTTCCACTTCGACCTTTTATTGCTGATTGTGAACCAAAAAGAGTTTTATACTCTTTTTCAAAAATTGTTGAAGGAATTTGATCAACTTGAGATTTTGTTTCTTGAACTCCAAGTAAATCAACATTTGCTTCATCAATCCATTTTAATGCTTCTTTTTTATCAACTGCTCTAATTCCGTTTACATTCCATGATATAAATTTGTATGTTTTCATCTTAAACCTTATAGTATTTAAATTCAGTATTTTGAATTTTTTGTATTATATCTAAGATGTTTTTATATTAAAGTTTTTTGCTATTTCTTTTCATTAAAAATAACTACTTTATTTCGACCACTATCTTTTGCCTCATATAATGCAATGTCAGCTCTTTTTAATAAACTATGTACGTCTTTATCTTTATTTTCATCAAAAAGTGTAATTCCAATACTTACAGTAAAATTAATTAAAATATCTTTTTTTACTTCAATTTTAAGATTCTCAATTACTTTTCTTATTTTATCAGCAGTTTGATATCCTGCTTCAATTGATGTATTAGGAAAAACAATAGCAAATTCTTCTCCTCCAATTCTTGTAATAACATCACTGTTTCTTAATAACTCTAATAAGTTGTCTGCAAGTTTTTTTAATACTTCATCTCCAATATCATGACCATAAGTATCATTAATATTTTTAAACTTATCTATATCCAACATAAGAAGACAAAGTTTTTCTTTTCTCCTAATTGCTAAGGAGATTAATTTTTCTATAGTATGTTCAAAATAACGTCTATTATAAAGATTTGTCAGAGGATCTCTTAATGCCATTTCTTTTAATTTATTTTTTGAATTTTCAAGTTCTTTTGTTCTATTCTTTACTTTTATTTCCAATGTATTATTTATTTCTTTTAAGTCATTTTTATAGATATTAATTATATTTCCGACTTTTCTTGAAATTAGAGTCATTATGATCATACTAAAAATTGTAATTAAAAATGAATATTCAATAACTTTTGAAATAGTGTAATCTAAGTTTTCCTTCATTAATAATTGTTTCTTTTTTATATTATTAAGCATAATACTATTGTACATACCAGTACCAATAGCCCAGTTAGTTTTTTTAAACAATTTAATATAAGAAATTTTTTCAGAAGGTTGTTTTGTAAGAGGATTAATCGTAGCTAAATAACTGATATATGAACCTTTTGTATTAAATGCAGTATTAATAATTTCTTGTATTAATAACCTACCTTCAACAGATAAATTAAATCTATTTTTACCAATTAACTCTTTTTTAATATGAGAAATAGTGTTTCCTAATTTATCATAAGCAAAAATATAATTATTTTTGTCATAAGTAATAGTATTTAATAATTCTTGTAATTTGTTTTTTACATGTTCTTCTACATCTTCATTGTATTTTGCACTACCTACAAAAATATTTAAAGGTTTAAATTTTTTCAAATATCCAATCTTTTGTTTTATAGTTGTTTCTTGTGGTTTATACCATTCCCAAGTTATATAACCATAATCATTTTTATCTAAAAAATTTATAAACTTATTTATTGTATTTTTTGCTTTATAATCTTTATAATCTTTATAGTTTATACCTTCTAAGTGAGGTAAGGGTGGATGTAAAACGGTAGTGCCTTCATCTGAGAAAATAAAATAATAACCAGATAAATTTTCATAAAATCTAAGATCTCTTAATTGATTATTGATTTCTGAGAGAATAAGGTCTTTGCTTTTATCTTTATTTTTATTATAGGTATTTTTGATTATATTATAAGCAATGTCAACAATATTTTTAACATCTTCTTTTTCTGCTTCTATTTGTTGATTGTAATCTTTTTCTAAAAGACTTATAATATTATCTATTCTATTTTTAACTATTTCTTTTACTTTTATTTCTTCGTCAATTAATAATTGTTGAACTTCTGTTTTATATTGAGACTTTACTTCAGATATAAAAAGCTTTGTAAGAATAAATGATGTTAATATAACACCAAGTAGAGGAGTTAAAACAATAAAGTTTTTTATATTTCGTTCATTTAACATTATAAGCCCTTCTATAGAATATAAATATAAAAAATATGTATTCTTTTAATTATGCCTTATTTTCTAAAAAAAGAACTAAAACAGTGTTATTTACTTATCTAAGAGTATTTATATAGTTAATAAGTTGAATCATACAGTCTTCAAAATCTTGATTGTCTTGAGATTTTTTTGAAAGTAAAATTGCTCCTTCTATTGAAGCAATTAAAAATGTAGCACATTGTTGAGTGTTTGTATTTTGATTGATTTGATTTTTTTGTTTTGCTTTATTTAAAATAGAAATAAAAATCTCTTTCCATTTATTTAGAATTGAATTTAAAATATTTGTAAAATCTTCATCTTGATTTAAATGCTCTTGTAAAAGGTTGCCAAGAGGACAACCTTCTATTAGATTAAAACTTTTTGTATCTTGTAGTATTGAGATTAAAATATCAATAAGATTTCCATCTTCATTTAAAATTGTTTCCCATTTATTTTTTGTTCTTTGTTCTAGTTTTTCATCAATCATAGCAAGTACCATATCTTTTTTTGAGGGGAAATAATGATACATTGCCCCTTTTTTGACTTCAGCTCGTTTTAAAATATTTGCTAAAGATGCAGCAGAATATCCTGTACTAAATACTTCATGAAAGGTTGCGTCAATTAGTTTTTCTCTTACTGTACTCATAGAACTCTTTTAAATTTTTTTGTATTATATCTTATATTAATTTAATGATTTAATTGTTTTGCTAATTGTGTTAAAGAATCAACTGTAATAGTAGGCTGTATTTCCCATGGATCAAAAATAGCTTTGCTAGAACGTTGTATCCAAGCTGCTTTCATTCCTGCTGATATTGCTCCTGTTACATCAAAAGGATTTGAAGAAATTAGCCATGCTTCATTGCTTTTTACATTTGCACTTCTTAGAAAATGTCCATAAACAGCAGGTGAAGGTTTAAAAGTTTTTATATCATCTACACTAACAACGTCTAGGAATAATTCACTTATTCCTGCATTTATTAGTAGTTTTTCAACAGCTGCTTTTTTGCCATTTGAAAAAGCAAAAAGTCTAAAGCCTTTTTGCTTTAGTCTTTCAAGTGCAGGTTTTACATCATCAAAACTTGGTAAAATTGCATAAATTGCCATTAGTTCTTCTTTTTGTTTTGAAGATAATTCTACATCGTGGAATTTACAAGAATACTC
>Ga0193962_1000651_pt1 | contig 16051 bp, 15 predicted proteins | sample FB_5_MG_FD_140335 | JGI IMG/M metagenome (GOLD analysis project Ga0193962, IMG submission 140335) | Microbial mat bacterial communities from the Broadkill River, Lewes, Delaware, United States - FB_5_MG | ecosystem: Environmental > Aquatic > Freshwater > River > Microbial mats | place: USA... | reverse complement strand
ACTGCTTTTCTAAAGGTAGCGAAAAGCTAGACATAGGTAGATTGAAAAAATCGAACAGACCTCGAATATAACCTTCCATGGGGACGTACTCACCAAATGGTACTAAGCGCTGCTTGTGATAGACGCCGCTTCCGGTTGATAGTACGGCTAAGCTATTGTGTATTCGGTATCCCTTAGGATGTTCGGGGTCTGGAATGGCGCTGGGTAATCCACTTATGAGCGTGGAGCCTCGATTGTCGAGCTTGTTAAGAAGATCGGCGAGTGGCGTCACTGCATTTCTAAATAATGCAGGAATGGCTGTTTCCGGCCAAAGGATAAGCTGAGCATCTGTATGTGAGTTTGTCAGTGTCGCATAAGTGCTCAGAATCTCAGGGCGATAATCTGGATTCCACTTAATCGATTGCGGGATATTGGGTTGTACTATCGCTACTTCGATGCGCTTTTCTGTCGTTGTAGTCCATTGCTGTGGAAGCAAGTAGCTACCAATAAGAGGAAGAGGGCAAAGGAGTAGCGGAAGCATTCTGCGGCTGCGGAAAAATTCTGCGAGTGATAAAGCGGTTATGAGCATCACAGCACTGGCTAACCAAACCCCTCCTATAGGCAGTACCTGTTGATAGGGTGTTTGTAGTGATGCATTGCCTAAATATAGCCACGGGAATCCGGTGAATAGCCAGCTGCGCAGCCATTCAAATAGTATCCAGATGCCGAGGAAGCTTGCAGCTGCGGCGCGCGCGGAAAAAAAGCGCTTCCAACAATATAGTTGAGCACTAAAGAGTAGCGCCAACGCTGCAACAAAGAGGCCTGTGAGCGCGACCGCGATGCTCGCTGGTGTTTGGCTATGTTCGGATATGCTGACAAAAACCCAAGATACGCCAGTCCCAAAAAAGCCCAGTCCAAAGCCCCAGCCAAGTAATGCGCTTTGTTTAGGGCATCTTTTAAGGCTAGATAAATAAAGGATTGCTGGTGGGATTAATGCTAAGTAAGGGGTGTCGAACGGGGCTAAACTAGGGGTAATAAGTGCCCCTGCAATTAGACAGATAATGAATTGCAGAGGCATGATGTTTATCCGTTTCGAGATACTTGAAGAAGTCGGATTCGGCGGGTATCTGCCGATAGGATTTTAAAATGAAATCCATCTACTTCTACGGATTCGTCTTTTTTGGGTAGATGTCCGAAGTGCTGTGTGACGATGCCGCCAATGGTATCGAACTCCTCTTCAGGAAATCCTACAGAGAAATATTCATTGAAGTCTTCCACAGGCGTTAATGCTTTAACAATGAAGGCGTTATCGTCAAATGGTTTGATGTTGCCGTCATCTTCTTCGCTATCATGCTCGTCTTCTATTTCACCGACAATCTGCTCTAGCACATCTTCAATGGTAATGAGTCCTGACACGCCACCGTATTCATCCATGACAATGGCCATATGGTTACGTGTTACGCGAAACTCTTTTAGAAGTACGTTTAGGCGCTTAGATTCAGGAATGAACGTGGCGCTGCGAAGCTTGTTTTTCAGATCAAATTGTTCGAGGTTACCTTCGAGTATCAGCGGTAATAGATCTTTTGCGAGTAGTATTCCTTGTATCTCATCGGGCGTTTCGCCAATCACGGGAAAGCGAGAGTGAGCACTAGAGATGACAATAGGTAGAAACTCTTTTGGTGTTTGATCCGCTTCAACGACAACCATTTGGGAGCGGGGGATCATGACATCGCGTACTTGCATGTCTGCAACCTGCATCGCACCTTCCATAATGGTTAGGGCTTCACTATCGAGCAGGTTTTCATCAGAGGCCTGACGTAAATCGGTCAACAGGTCTTCTCGGCTGCGAGGTTCATCACTGAATGCCTGGGTTAGTTTGTCCAGCCAGCCTTTGGATTGTCCCGTTCGGTCTTCGCTCATGGTGTGTTTGTTCGTCCTAAGTTAATTTTCATCCCGATAGGGATCAGCAATGTCCATGCTGGCAAGAATTTTTTGTTCGAGGCTTTCCATCTCTTCAGCGTCTTCATCATTTATATGATCGAAACCGATAAGATGCAAGCAGCCATGTACAACTATATGTGCCCAGTGGTCGAATAAAGCCTTGTTTTGTTCGCTCGCTTCTTGGCTGACAACATCGGCGCAGATCACAAGATCGCCTAACAGCTGTAGTGGAATACCTTCAGGCACTTCGAACGGAAATGAAAGCACATTGGTTGGCTTGTTTTTACCGCGGTACGCATTATTGAGAGTCTGGCTCTCTTCTTGAGAGACAATGCGGATGCAAAGTTCGCCTTCATCTAGCTGGTCAGTCAGTGCGGTATTTACCCATGTCTGGAATTGAGATTCAGACGGGAGTGTACCCTCTATTTCGTATTGAATATCGCACTCGAAGCTCATGATCTTACTTCCTGAGATGCGTCGAGCTTTTCAAAGCGATCGTAGGCGCGGACGATATGTTGAACCAATGGATGGCGAACAACGTCTTTTGCTGTAAATTCGGTGAAGCCAATATCCTTGACGCCATCTAAAACTTGCATCGCATGGATTAAACCAGAACGCGTGCCTTTAGGTAGATCCACCTGAGTAATATCGCCAGTAATCACCGCGGTGGTACCGAAGCCGATACGCGTTAGGAACATTTTCATCTGCTCTCTCGTGGTATTTTGACTTTCATCCAAAATAACAAATGAGTTATTAAGTGTTCTACCGCGCATGAAGGCTAGGGGAGCGACTTCAATTACATTGCGTTCGATTAGTTTGCCAACGCGTTCAAAGCCAAGCATCTCATATAGCGCGTCATAAAGTGGGCGTAAATACGGATCGACTTTTTGGCTTAAATCACCGGGAAGGAAACCAAGTTTTTCCCCCGCTTCCACCGCAGGACGAACCAGTAAAATACGATCGACCTCTTCGCGTTCGAGGGCATCAACGGCACAAGCAACAGCAAGATAGGTTTTGCCTGTACCTGCTGGGCCAATACCAAAATTAATATCATGTTGAAGGATAGAACGCACGTAGCCTTGCTGGTTTTCACCCCGGGGGCGAATCAACACTTTTTTGGTGCGAATGCTGATATCACCTTCCATGATTTGTGAGTTGCTAGTGATCTGCTCTACACCGCTTTGTTGGATAAGCAGATGTATCTGATCCGGGGCTAAGCGTTTACCTGCCTGGGCCTCGTTATATAAATTTTCTAAAATTTCTGAGACTAAGCGAATTAGATCGATATCACCGAGTAACTGGAAATGATTTCCATGGTTGCGGATCTCAATGCCGAGTCGTTTCTCTAGAAGCTTTATATGTTCATTGAATGGCCCACAAAGGTTTGCGAGGAACTCAGCGTTTTCAGGTTCTAGCGTTAACTTTATTGATTGTGCAGTGCTCAACAGGTTAGCCCGCCTTCTGTGGGAAGTTATCGTCTAATTCAGAGCAAAGTAATTCGCCCACTAAAGAGTTTGCGTAGGCTTCGGCAATATTTACGTCGGCAAAGTGGCCAATAAGATCAGGATTGTCACAGCGGAAGTTTACCACGCGATTGTTTTCAGTTCGGCCTGATAGTAATCCGGGATCTTTTTTGGAATAACCGTTGACTAGAATACGTTGGGTGCTACCTACCATACGGCGGCTGATCTGTTGGGCATTTTGAATAATTCGCGCCTGTAGAATTTGTAGTCGCTGCTTTTTGGTTTCTTCATCGATATTGTCCGGTAAATCGGAGGCTGGTGTGCCCGGTCGGCGGCTATAAATAAAGCTATAGCTGTTATCAAAGCCTATATCTTCAATTAGCTTCATTGTAGCAGCAAAATCCGCGTCACTTTCGTTAGGGAAGCCGATGATAAAGTCCGAAGATATTTCGATCTCTGGACGTGCTTTACGGATGCGGCGTATTTTAGACTTGTATTCGAGGGCTGTATGGCCGCGTTTCATGGCCATCAAAATCTTATCGGAGCCGCTCTGTACCGGTAAATGTAAAAAGCTAACGAGTTCAGGTACATCTTCGTAGGCTTCGATCAGGCTATCGGTAAACTCAACAGGGTGGCTAGTGGTAAATCGGATACGATCAATACCATCAACGGCTGCAACGCAGCGGATGAGCTCGGCTAAATCGGCGGTATCACCATCGTGAGTATCACCACAGTACGCATTTACGTTTTGGCCCAATAGATTTACTTCGCGGACGCCTTGTTCCGCGAGTTCAACGCATTCAGTGATTACATCGTCTAGGGGACGGCTTACTTCTTCGCCACGCGTATAAGGTACAACGCAGAATGTACAGTATTTGGAGCAGCCTTCCATAACCGATACGAAGGCTTCTGCGCCTTCAACTTTCGGGGCGGGTAGATGATCGAATTTTTCAATTTCAGGGAAAGATACGTCGACAATACCTACGCCACCTGAATCGGTTTCATCAATCATTTCTGGTAAACGGTGCAGTGTTTGAGGGCCGAAAATCATATCGACATAAGGTGCACGCTTAAGAATTTTATCGCCTTCTTGGCTTGCTACGCAGCCGCCGATACCGATCTTGAGGTCAGGATTCTTTTCTTTCAGTTTTCGCCAGCGCCCTAGTTGGTGAAAGACTTTTTCTTGCGCTTTTTCACGAATAGAACAGGTGTTAAGCAACAGAACATCTGCTTCTTTATCATCTTCTGTTAGCTCTAGTTCATGACTTTCGCCCAACAGGTCAGCCATACGCGCTGAGTCGTATTCATTCATCTGACAACCGTGGGTCTTAATAAATAGCTTCTTCGCCATTGTTCACCTGTATCTAGCGTATTTCATCTGCCCGAGCACAAAAAAGCGTTCGAGCCCATCGAAGGACCGCGTATTATACTTAAGCGGCCAGATAATGAACAGTTTAGAAGGAGTTTAAGGAAATGCTTTTTTGTAACCTTGTAAAGGGTAAGGTTAGGTTCCTTAGCTTTATGCTTTTGTTATTCGGGAATAGGTATCTGGCTTAAATTTGCTTGTATCTAATTCACATCACTAGATCGCATCACTAGACCACCAGGTCCACTTGCTGAAGCGTTCCTGCCTGCCCGTCTTCACTTAGGAAGATGCCCGAGGCTCTGATTTTTCCAGCCATTTCATTGTTGTTCGTGCCAGCGCTTAGCTCCCATTCGGTTTTGTTATAACCTAAATAAAGTGCACCGACGCCCTTTTCTGCAAAGGTAAATAAACTGCTGCTGCCATCGTCGTGCTGTACCCAGATTTTTAGATTGTCCCAAATTGCATCGTTTTCATCGATAAAGCCGTTGTTATCATCATCAAAGTAAGCAAGTTCTTTGAAACCGTTGCCGCTGCTGGCACCGAATAGCTCGCTTCCATCATCAATTTCACCATTACTATTTTTATCTAATGCAATATAGCCGCTGTTTTCTGATAGTTGATGGATAAGTTCGTTATCCCCATCCATATCAATGTCAAAATTTAGCGTGTTTTGTGTTAATTCGGCTGCTTTACCGGAAAAGTTGATCACTAGAGGGTCTTTCAGGGCGGCCCCCAAACGGATTTGTAGGCTTTGATTCTCACTTGTCGAGCGACTCATGTTGAGGTGTAGGTCTAGGTCTATTACTTGACCATCGTCGGTCCTAATCTTTCCCTTTGCCGTAAATTGGAGGCGTTCTTCTGTTTTAGTGGATTCATGGTAGCTGTATTCAAAACCATGTTCCAAAGCACCAGACCCGATGGCAAGGGTGCTGGTCTCCTCAGCTAGTTCACTTATGCCGGTGCTTTGCTTAGGGGGAGAACTACTTTCTGCAGAAGCGATGTCTAGCATGCCCACGTGAAACGTTTTCCCGGTTATCCTTTCAAAGAGCTGTTTAAGTAACTCTATCTTCATTTTGTCTTCAGATGAGAGTTCAAAGAGATTAGAGGAGCTGCTCTCTGCCCGCTTTGCTAACAACTGATCAAAACTATATTTGCCAACATCTTGCTGCGCTAGTTTTTGGCGTAAGTCACCGTAAGTTGATGCCTCTTTGCTACTGTTGCTGGAGTGTTTGATCTCTACTCTTTCGGTATGACTACCTGAGACCAAATTTTCTTTGTTAAAAGCATCGCCCGCTCGGACATAACCTTCGGTTATATGTTCGCGTATTTCGGTATAACTGCTTTTCTGCGTTGTGCTGTCGAGTGCTATTTCAGAGGCTGCGATACGCATGGCACCACCATCTACTATTGGAACAGCGAAGGCCAAGATTCGGGGCCTTTTACCGGAGAGGGATGCGCAAGAGGAATTAGGGGGGCTGTTGCGCGTTGCCTAACGCTTGGAGCTGTTCAGATATTAAAGAATGCAGTAGTTATCGGCCGGATAGAGGTTTTTAGAAGTGAATATTGGTCATTATGAAGATTTTTCACGTCGGTTACTTATGTAGAAGTGTTTTGGAAGGACGATCAGGGATCTCTCTCGCTAGTTTGGGTAGGAGATAGCCGGGCAATAGCGCTTGTAATTTGGCGAAAATTTCAATGGCGTGTTCATCGCTAATATTGAAGTGATGCGCACCTTGTACCGGATCTAAGGTGAACAGGTAGTATGGCAAAATACCTGAGTGGAATAGTTTTTCGCTTAGGTGCTGTAATGTTTCAACGCAATCATTTACGCCTTTGAGTAGGACGGATTGATTAAGTACAGTGACGTTGGCTGTTTTAAGTTGAGTAACAAGCTCGCTTGTCTGATGGTCTATCTCATTGGGATGGTTTACATGCAGAACCATGACGTTATCAAAACGGCTGCTTTGTAATATTGAGATGAATTTAGGCGTGATGCGTTGAGGAATCACCACAGGCAATCGTGTATGTATACGTAACCTTTTTAGGTGAGGAATCCTCTCTAAATCGGTGATCATCTTTTCTAAACGTTCATCCGACGTGGCTAACGGGTCGCCCCCTGAAAATATAACTTCGCTAATGCTGGTATCGCTTTTTAAATAGTCTACTACTTGCTGCCATTGCTCGGGCCCTAAACGATTCTCTTGATAGGGGAAGTGTCGTCTAAAGCAATAACGGCAGTTGATTGCGCAAGCGCCCGTCATAATGATTAGCACGCGCCCCGTGTATTTATGAATCAAACCATCGTGATGGTTTGCGTCCATTTCTGCTAATGGGTCCGTGATATAACCGCTGACTTGTTCCGTTTCAGTGTTGATCGGTAGAACTTGTCGCAGAAGGGGGTCGTTTAGGTCGCCTTTTTTTATTTTTGACAAGTAGGGCTGCGGGACTTTTAAGGCAAACTCTCTCGCACCATTAATTGCTCCCTGGAGGAAATCTTGAGGGAGTTCGAGTAGATCAATGAGTTGTTGAGGGTCATTAATGGTATGGCTTAGTAGCTGCTGCCATGAGGCGTTATTGTCGATCTGCAAGACTTTAGGGAAAGAATTCATAAGGTTTTTAGATAGATTGGCAGCTGAAAGTTGCTCGCATTTTCCTTTCAAGTAGAATGTGTGTCAATTTTACTGCCAACGGTATGTTGGTTGAATGACAAATTATAAGAGATGCATAGAACATTATGGCTAACTTTTCTTCTAACCAGTTTAAAAACGGTATGAAAGTAATGATCGACGGCGACCCATGTTCAATGGTCGACGTGGAATTTGTAAAGCCGGGTAAAGGTCAGGCTTTTACACGCGTTAAATTGCGTAACTTAATGTCCGGCCGTATTTGGGAGCGTACTTTTAAATCTGGTGAGAGCGTTGAAGCGGCTGATGTTATGGATACCACGATGGAGTATTCATACTACGATGGTGAGCTTTGGTACTTCATGGATCCAAATACCTTCGAGCAGGTAGGCGCAGACGAAAATGCTGTTTCTGAAGCGAAGCCTTGGTTGAAGGAGCAAGACTCGGTAACGGTGACACTTTTTAATGGTAACCCGATTGCGGTTACGCCACCGAACTTTGTTGAGTTAGAAGTGGTAGAAACTGATCCAGGTCTGAAAGGTGACACAGCACAAGGTGGTTCTAAACCTGCGACCCTTGCGACAGGGGCGGTTGTTCGTGTTCCTCTGTTTATTAACCAAGGTGAAGTGCTAAAAATTGATACGCGTACCGGTGAATATGTTTCGCGCGCATAAATTTTATTGTGAAAAAAACGGCGGCTGAGGCTGCCGTTTTTGTTTCTGGTTTTTGAAAGTTTTTATTAGGTTATTTGATGTCGAACTGGCAGCCCACTGCATCGCTGGATGCGTTACGTAAACGAGCTGAAATGTTTGCTTATGTTAGGCATTTTTTTGCTAAACGCGATGTAATGGAAGTAGATACGCCCGTGATGTCTCATTGCGCGGTGAGTGATCCATTTATTGATAGCATTGAAGTTCATTATCACCCCGCTATGGGTGTTGAGCCATCAACGCTGTATCTACAAACCTCTCCGGAATATGCGATGAAACGTTTGTTGTCTGCGGGGAGTGGGGCCATATATCAAATGAGTAAAGTTTTTCGCAATGGTGAGTATGGCCGCCGTCACAATCCAGAATTTACGATGCTGGAGTGGTATCAGCCTGGTTATGACGAGCAGCAACTAATGGATGAAGTTGAAGCATTGGTTGGGCCTCTTCTTGGTATTGAGCAAATTGAGAGGATTACTTACTCGGATCTTTTTCAACGTTATTTAGGGTTTCGCCCTGAACTTGTTGATATTCATTATCTAAAAAATGAAGCACTCAATTATATTGATATTGAGTTGGACGATGATGATCCTGATACGTGGTTAAACTTATTAATTACTCATGTGATTGAGCCGCAGTTAAAACGTTTACCCGCCGTGTTTGTTACAGAATATCCTGCATCGCAAGCGGCTTTGGCTAAAGTTCGCGTTAATGCTAATGGCAACAAAGTTGCTGCGCGATTTGAGCTATTTGTAAGCGGGATTGAATTGGCTAACGGTTATCATGAGCTTACTGATTTTCGAGAACAGCAAAGGCGACTAGATCTGGATCAATCTCAAAGGGAAAAGCTTGGATTGCCTCAGCGTCCACTTGATCAGCGCTTAGTGAGTGCGTTAGAGCATGGTATGCCAGATTGTGCGGGCGTTGCTCTCGGTATTGATCGGCTGTTAATGCTAACGAATAGTGCTGACTCTATTGCGGAGGTTATGCCTTTTGATCACACTCGGGCATAACAGGACGATAAACCCTACCTACTATGAAATTAAGTAGGGCTTAATCGATTTAAGCCGGTAGTTCATTGATGATGGCCGCTTTGATACGGTGAATGGCTTCTTCTAATGTGCTTCTGGGGCAGCCAAAATTTAAGCGCATATAATTAGCATCCCCAAAGTCACGGCCTGGAGACATTCCCACACCGGCTTGTTCAAAGAAATGGGCGGGATTGGCTAATTTTGCGCCTGAAATATCGATCCAAGCGAGATAGGTCGCTTCAATGGGTAGCAATTTAAGCCCAGGAATAAGGTTTATCTCACGTTGCAAGTAATCTCTATTTTCGCGTAAGTAGTCTAGTTGTTGTTGATTCCATTCATCGCCTGCTTTGTACGCAGCAATAGCCGCGGTATACCCAAGCAAGTTGACGTCGGGCACTATTCCTTTACGAACGTTGATAAATTGTTGGCGAAGTTGTTTGTCGGTAATAATTGCGAATGAGCAGCCTAATCCCGCAATATTGTATGTTTTGCTTGGCGCCATTAGCGTAATGGTTCGCCGAGATATCTCTTCGCCTATCGATGCAATAGGGGTGTGCTGTAAGCCAGCCTCTAAAATAAGATCGCAATGGATCTCATCGGAACAGATGTACAGATCATGCTTGATGATTATGTTAGCGAGTGCTTCTAATTCCTCTTGGCGATAGACCGCACCGCCAGGGTTGTGAGGGTTGCAGAAAAGTAGCAAACGAGAGCGATCTGTTAAGCTTTCTTCTAGAGCCTCTAAATCAATTGTGAAGTGTTGATTGTTTTCTACCAGCGGAACAGTGCATACCTCTCGGTCTGACAGTCTCGGGGCTGACATGAACGGCGGATAAACAGGCTTGGGTGAAATAACGGTGTCACCGCTTGTACCAACCGCGCGGCAGGCTAAATTTAGTCCGCAAACAAGACCAGGAAGCCAGACAATATCATCACTGCTAATCTGCCATTGGTAAAGAGAGTGCATTCGCTCGATAACGAGCTGATTTAACTCAGTAGGCACGTTAGTGTAGCCAAAAACGCCATGGTCTATACGTTCATGGAGGGCTTCGATAACGGAGGGGGGGGACATAAAATCGGTATCAGCAACCCACATCGGTAAAATGTCGCTGTCGCCGTACTTTTCCCATTTCTGGCTAGCGGTTCCTTTTCGGTTTACTTGGCGATCGAATTTTTTATCCATTATGGCCTTCTTTTGGTTAGGTGAAGAGGCAAAACTTTGGTTGCAAATCATCGCTCTGGCGCTATAGTGGGTGGTCACTGGATAACCACGCAGATCCCTGTAGCCATAAGCTATCAAGAGAGTATTACAACGCTGATCATTATTTCCAGTAAATAGTGATTTTTATGCGTTGGTAACTGTTTTTCTCAATGCAGAGTATAGTTCTCTTATATCCACTTTTATGTCCAGTTTTTTGTAAAGAATTTAGAGAGCAGCGATAATAATAAGTATTGATCGCTGATGAGTAGGTTTGGAGCGCTCCTGATGAATAACGATAACCGTGTAATAATTTTTGATACAACTTTGCGTGATGGCGAACAGAGCCCAGGCGCATCTATGACGCGTGATGAAAAGCTGCGAATTGCTAAGCAGTTAGAAAAGATGCGTGTTGATGTTATTGAGGCCGGTTTTGCAATTGCGTCTCCGGGCGATTTTGAGTCGGTTAAGGCCATTGCCGAGGCAGTGACGGAAAGCCGAATCTGTTCTTTATCTCGTGCTATGGATGCTGATATTGATCGCGCGGGAGAGGCGTTGAAAAATGCAGCAATGGGTCGTATTCATACCTTTATTGCGACGTCTCCTATTCATATGAAGTATAAGCTTCAAATGGAGCCTGATCAGGTCGTTGAGCAGGCTGTTAAGGCCGTTACTCGTGCCCGTAATCTGATCGACGATGTTGAATTTTCATTAGAAGATGCAAGCCGTTCAGAATTAGATTTTATGTGCCGAATCATTGAGAAGGTCATTGATGCTGGTGCCAGAACAATTAATATTCCTGATACTGTAGGTTATGCAGTGCCTGGTGAGTTTGCCCATACGATTAGCCAGTTAATTCAGCGTGTTCCAAATGCTGATAAAGCTATTTTCTCTGTACATTGTCACAACGATCTAGGATTGGCTGTAGCAAACTCTCTAGCTGCTGTGGGCGCCGGTGCTCGCCAAGTTGAGTGTACTATTAACGGTTTGGGTGAGCGTGCAGGTAATGCATCGCTAGAAGAGATCGTCATGGCTATTAGAACCCGTAAGGACTCTTTAGCTGTAGAAACGAATATCGATACGACTCAAATTGTGCCTGCTTCCCGTTTGGTTTCCAGCGTAACTGGATTCCCTGTACAGCCAAATAAGGCGATTGTGGGCGCTAACGCTTTTGCGCATGAATCGGGTATTCATCAGGATGGTGTCCTAAAACATCGTGAAACTTACGAGATCATGACCGCTCAAGATGTTGGTTGGAATACCAATCGTATGGTCTTAGGTAAGCATTCTGGCAGAGCCGCATTCCGTAGCCGTCTTGAGGAACTAGGTACAACGCTGTCATCTGATCTGGAGCTAAATAATGCGTTTTCTCGATTTAAGGAACTCGCGGATAAAAAACATGAAATCTTCGATGAAGATCTTGTTGCATTAGTCAGTGATACTCGGGCGTCGGCGAACAGCGAGCAATTTAGGTTGAGTAGCTTAGCTGTTACCTCTCAAACAGGTGAAACACCTAGCGCTAGAATTGTGATGCAAATGGGTGACGAAGAAAAAAGTGCAGAAGCTGAGGGCGGTGGTCCTGTTGATGCTACGTTTAAAGCCATTGAATCAATCGCTCAGTCGGGTGCTAGTTTGCAGATCTATTCTGTTAATGCCGTAACCGAAGGAACAGACTCACAAGGTGAAGTGACGGTTCGTTTAGAAAAAGGTGGGCGTATAGTCAACGGACTTGGAGCTGATACCGATATTATTATCGCTTCGGCGAAAGCTTATATACATGCTTTGAATATGTTGGAAGCGAATGTTCAAAAAGCGCATCCTCAAGTTTAGCTCAGGAAAGGCATAAGGTTGTGAGTATGGAGCAGGAGACGCTTCGTCATCAGTATTTGGAAGCTATCGGTGTATCTAGCTGGCTTCCTTGTGCTGTTTTGCCTGGCGCAGCAACGTCCGCTGATTGGATCAATGATTTCCGCTATCCTGCTCCTAATATTCCCTTTGAATCAGATCGAGCTATCTCTGCGAGAGCGGCCTTAAGGCCTAATGCGCTTTCTACTTCGGCGCCAACCAGCAATAAAGCCAGTGCTGAAAGTGCACAGCAAGGAATGTCTCAAGCGCGGGCAGCCTTGGGCTTATCGGTAGAACCTGTTACTCAAAGTATTTCTACTAGCCCTGAGAAAGAAAATGGCCCTTCTAATAAAGGGGAGGGAGCGAGCTTAGCTGCCGATGTTGAGCAGGTGGTGACTCCATCGTCCATTGCTCCGGTTGATAAGGCGGACGATGAGCCGCCCAACTTTAAATTAGCATTCCAGCGTTTAGGCGATTTTCTTATTGTTGATAGCTTGCCGCCACAAGGAGGTGTTTTTTCTGATAATTATCAGATATTAGCGCAAGCCATTGTGAATGCTGTTGGTGATGCTGTTGTTGGTGAAAAGGGTCATGTCTTTATGTTGCCTTGGCCTATGTTTGCCAGCAAAACGTTAGATCAGGGGCATCAGCAAGCATCTATTGCGGTTCAGCATAAGCTTGAAAAAGAGTTGCAAGCATCTTCGTTTAAAGCGGTGTTGCTATTTGGTGAGGCTGCGGCGCAGATGGTATTGGCACGAAAAGAATCTCTTGATGAGCTGAAGGGAATTAGCTTTGAAATCCGATCCGGTATCAAGGGGATCGCCAGCCATAGCTTAACTGAAGCGATGCAGTTGCCTGGCATCAAAAAACAGATCTGGACAGATCTTCAACCTCTTGTTGTCGGTTTATCCCCTTCGTAATGATCGCTATTAAGTCATTATGTGAGCATGACCTGCGGGCATTAAGTTGCCTTCAAAAAATATGTTTTTCCCACGAGTGGTCGGATGTCCAAATAATGCAGCAGCTGCAACATAAGCGTGCTTTATCGTTAGGTGTGTTTGATACGGAGTTGATAGGTTTTGTATTTATTCGTACTTTGCTGGATGAGGCTGAGTTGCTACAAATAGCGGTAGCTCCTACTCAGCAAGGTAAGGGCTTTGCACAGAGCTTGCTTGATGCGCTCATTACACAGCTAAAAGAGGAGGGTGTTTCGCGTTTAATGTTAGAAGTGCGGCGTTCAAATAATTCAGCGCTCTCTCTTTATCGTCATTATGGCTTTATTGAAGAGGGTATGCGCAAGGAGTACTACCCTAGCTTGGGTGCTGGTGGTCAAAGGGAAGATGCTTTGTTGCTTAGCTTCTATTGCTCAGATAAGTAAAATTCACTTCTATTTCGGCCATTTTCTTTAGCTTTATACAGCGCTTCATCTGCTTGTTTTAATAGGCTTGTAGGCGTTTCAGCATTGCTCCGAGTGGAGCTAATTCCCATGCTTACCGTAACATGTGCTGCTACGCTCGAATGGGCATGCGGTAGATGGGTTTTTTGTAATTCGCTAATGATTTTTGCAGCGACTTCTGCTGCTCCTTCAGCAGTTGTATCTGGTAAGACAATGACAAACTCTTCTCCGCCATAGCGGGCAAGTAGATCGTGTGAGCGGTGCAAGCATTGTTTGAGTAGCTTAGCGACAGCTTTTAAGCATTCATCACCTTGCTGGTGGCCGTAATTATCGTTGTAAGGTTTGAAAAAATCGATATCGAGCATAATAACGGCAAGTTCAGTTGCCTTTCGTTTGCTCCGTTTCCACTCTTTGAGCAGGTTGTTTTCTAAATCCCTTCGGTTAGATATCTTGGTTAGAGGGTCTTGTGTGCTTAATTTCTCCATTCTCGAATTGGCCGCATCAAGCGCCTTCTTCATATTGGCAATGCGTTCCATCGCCAATATTTTAGCTTTTAAAACAATCGGGCTAACCGGTTTGGTTAGATAATCATCTCCACCTGCATCAATACCCTCTTCGTAGTGCTTTTCATCACATTGACCGCTTAAGAATATAATTGGAAACCAAGCATCAGGGAATTGCCGACGAACTTCTCGTGTTAGTTCAAAGCCATTTAAGCCAGGCATTTCAACATCGGTGAGCATTAAATCAATTCCACCTTCAGCGAGGATGGGGAGCGCTTCCTCATCTCGACCAGCAGTTATTGGCGTATGCCCTGCATCGACAATAACTGCACTGATTATTTCACGGATAAAACGATCATCATCTACAACGAGGATCTTCATCAATACTCCAACTAAAGCAACCGTCCGTGGCAAGGTGATATGGATCAAAAAGTGAACCAATATACTTATCATATGCACACATAAAGAATGTTCAATGTAAAATGAATAATATTTTTTTATAAGTTGATGTTTATGAGCTTCTCACAGGGATTGATAAGTCATTATTGGGTTGTAATTGCTGGGGTCATCTATACGGTGGTTTTGCTTTTAGCGATGCGTCACGCTCCTTGGAAAGTGCTGCTGACTAACCGCGTGCTACAGCACATGTTATTTGGCGCGACTGTGCTGCTTATGGTTATGTGGTCTATGCGAGCGGGGATCTCTCCCGGATTGGGTATTCATTTTCTTGGTCTAACCGTGATGACCTTGGTGTTTGGTTGGGATTTGGCGATCTTGTCGGCAACGCTTGCGTTGTTTGGAATGGCTTTGTTGGGCAAGGAGAGTTGGGACGGTTTATTTATAAATGGCGTCTGTTCAGTACTGCTTCCGGTCGCGACAACCTACATGATTCATTGGTGGGTGGATCATAAAATGGGTAAAAACTTTTTCGTGTTTCTGTTTATCTGCGGTTTTTTTGCTGCTGGAATCTCCTCGGCGGTCTCGGGGATTGCGACGAGTCTGTTGTTGGTAATGGATGGCGTCTATACCTTTGAAAAAGTCTTTATCGAGTATATTCGTTATTTACCGTTGATAATGTTCCCTGAAGGCTTGATGAATGGGATTTTTTTAACAGGCATGTTGGTTTTTCATCCCGATTGGGTGAGAGCTTTCGATGCAAAAGCTTATATTGATGATCAGTGATATCGTTATTATCGTTTTACTGGGCGTTTAGATAGTTTTCTTTGTAGCGTTCTGCGATGCATCCCTAACGCCCTGGCCGTTGCTGAAATGTTACCTTCGTGTTCATTGAGAACTTTCTGAATATGTTCCCATTCTAAGCGGTTGACTGACATCGGTTGCTCAGTTACTTCAATATCAGCGTCAGCTTCTACTTTGTTCAACGCCGCTAGGATCTGGTCAGCATCGGCAGGCTTGGGCAAATACTGAGTGGCGCCGAGTTTAATGGCTTCTACTGCGGTGACTATACTTGCATAGCCTGTGAGCATAAGAATGCGCATGGAAGGGTTTGCTGCTTTTAATAAAGGTATCAGGCTTAGGCCTGAGTTTCCTTCCATTTTCAGATCAACCGTAGCAAAATCGGGCAGCCAATTTTTGATGGTGAGCTCTGCCTCTTCTGCGCTGCGGGCAACTTGTACTTCAAATTCTCGTCGTGTCATTGCGCGTGAAAGAACGCGGGTGAATGCTGGGTCATCGTCGACAATAAGAAAACGCTTATCCATTTTGGGGCCCTATAGGTAATGTGACTTCGGTTAGTGTTCCGCCTTCAGGGTGATTGTATAAGCGAACATCTCCAGCGTAGCGAGCTAATGTCGTAGCGGTTAGAAAAAGACCGATACCAAGCCCTTTTCCTTTGGTTGTTACAAAAGGTTTACCTAAATTATCACTTTGTTCTAGGCTAATTCCTGGCCCCCAGTCATGAATACGAAAATATACCTGTTGCTGATCCCAGTCGAGTTCAATTTGGATGTTTTTAGGCTCAGCATCCGCTGCATTATT
>Ga0193962_1000648_pt1 | contig 16067 bp, 22 predicted proteins | sample FB_5_MG_FD_140335 | JGI IMG/M metagenome (GOLD analysis project Ga0193962, IMG submission 140335) | Microbial mat bacterial communities from the Broadkill River, Lewes, Delaware, United States - FB_5_MG | ecosystem: Environmental > Aquatic > Freshwater > River > Microbial mats | place: USA... | reverse complement strand
CAAGACACTCTTTTGTATTCATCCATATGAATATCCTTTTAAACTTTTAACTTAATTTGATAAAAGATACTTTTTTGTACTTTTAGCAATTTGTTCTGGGGTTTTTCTACCTAATTCACGTTCTATTATTTCATCATTTTTAAAATAAATCAAGGTAGGTAAGACATTTACGCTAAACTCTTTAGCTAGTGACTTTTCTTTTAACATATCTATTTTATAAATATGTACATCATCTTTCTTATTTTTATTATAAACTATAAGACTTTCTTCTACGTCTACACAAGCACTACATCCAATTGTATAAAAATCTAATATTACTTTTTTATTTATTGTTTTTTCTTCAAAATTTTCTGAAGTTAAATCTTCAAAGGCAAAAAGAGTAGAAAAAAATAAAAATGGTACGATTAAAAAAGTTCTTTTAAAAATCATAATTACTCCTTAAAATAGAGTTTATCAAAGTAATGTAGCAAGAATATAAAATTAAGATTCTAAGAGTTGGAAATATATTCCTACTCCTAGATAAGTGTGAAAACTATTTAGCTAAAGAAGCAAACATATCAGCAGTTACTTCTGATACTTCTTTTGTACCATCAAGTTCTACAATAACGCCCATGTTTGTATAGAAATCAATTAATGGAGCAGTCTGCTCATGGTAAGCTGATAATCTTTGTTTTACAGTTTCTTCTGTATCATCAGCTCTTTGGATTAAATCTTCTTCTTTTTCATCTGTAGGTGGATTAAATTTCATGTGATAAATTTTACCAGTTACTTTAGATGTTCTTCTTCCCGTAATTCTTTCAACTATTAATTCATCAGGAACATTTAAAGAGATTACTTTATCTAAAGAAATATTCATATTAGCCATTAAATCTTTTAAAGCTTCAGCTTGTGGAAGAGTTCTTGGGAAACCATCAAGAATAAATCCTTTTTTACAGTCATCTTCAGCTAGTCTATCTTTGATAATACCAATAATAGTTGAATCAGGAACTAATTTTCCAGCATCCATAAAATTCTTTGCTTCCATACCCATATCAGTTTTATCAGCAATTGCAGCTCTTAAAATATCACCTGTAGAGATTTGAGGGATATCATACTTTTCTATTAAAAACTTTGCTTGTGTACCTTTTCCTGCGCCTGGAGCTCCAAATACCATTAAATTCATGTTCAACTTCCTTGATTTGTTTTTGTGATTGTATAAAAAAAGTAGTTAATAGTACCTAAGAGGAATAAATTACATTAGAAAATTTAGAGATATGAGTTTTATTTTATATTTGTGTATAATATCAATAAAAAAAGAGAAATATGTATAATCCTATATCATGCGAGTTTTTTGACCAATTAAATGTTGCAATGCAAAGAAAAATACCCTCAACAGTTGTTTACTTAAAAAATAAAGAAGAAACAGAAACTATAAAAGGTGTTGTTAAAACTATGGAAGTTGTTGATGGAATTGAGTTTATGATTTTAGATTCAAAAGAAAAAATAAGATTAGATACAGTGATTACTTTTAATGGTAAAAAGCACAAAGACGTATAAACCTACTTTTTGTTAACAAACTCTTCAATTTTAGAAGCAAAATAAACAGGACATTCCAACATTGGGTAATGTCCTGCTTCTTGACATTCAATAATTTCTAAATTATTATAATAATTTGAAAATAGTTTTGTAATTGATTTTATTCCAAAAATTGGAAAATCATATTTCCCAACTATAATTTTTATAGGTATATTTATATTTTCTACTTCATTAGAAAAATCAGTTTCTAAATACATTTTCATATACCCTACTCGAGCACTAAGAGTAGAAGCTTCATATGCCATTTTGATTCTAGTTTTAGCCCATATTTTATTATGTCTTTTACTTGCACTATAAACTATTTCTTCAATTTTATTTTTATTTTCACTCATTTCATTTATAAGTTTATCTTGAGCTATTTGTGGAAGTTTTATTCCACTTGGTGGTATGGGAGTAACTAGTATAAGTTTTGAAACTCTTGAGTCAATGAGTCCAATTTTTTGAGCAATTAGTGTTGACATTGAATGTGCAAGTAATGATACATCATCTAAATTTAAATATGTAATAAGATTTTTAATATCATTAGATGCTTCAATACAAGAATAATTACCTTCAATCTCTTTAGATAATCCATAACCACGCAAATCTACAAATATATAAGTGAAACTATCTGTATCTAAGTAAGTAAATGTAGGCTCATAGTTTTTATAATTTCCCATTAATTCATGTAAAACTATTATATTCTTCTTACCAGTTCCAATTATTTTATGGCCTAACTTTATCATTACTATCCTATATATTTATTTTTTTAGCAAAAATATTAGCATCTATTTTCTTATATTTGAATTTCACTAATTTGCAGTTGTGGTTGGCAGTTAGTAAAGTTTGCAATATCAGAAAGTATTTCTACTGAATTTGGCTCAAAAATTGCTTGAAAAGACTCAAGTGATTCAAATGACATATGAGTCATAACAACATACATTGCAGCTTCACCAGGTACTCCACTGGCAAGTCCAAAATCTACTTGTGCATTTTTTAAAGAATCGCCTAAAAGTTTTGAAACTAAAGGAACATGAGTATTTAAATAATATTCTTTATCAAAAATCAACTCATCTGAATTTGGGTACAGTACACTTACTTTTATCATTTTATTATCCTATTTTTTATTTAACTTTTTAAAGTTAACAAAAGTCTATCATAAGAATATAGCCTGAAAATACTAAGTTTAAAAACCTTTTTGATACACTAATTTAATATTTTGGAGAAGTAATGAAAATAGAAGAACAAATCGAACAAATACTAGATAGTATAAGAAAAGTGGCTTTTTATGTAGGTCATGGAAAATATAATGACTATATGACTACAGAAGAAGTTATAAAAATCAAAGCAACTTTGGAAAAAATACTTGAAATAGAAAAAGAGTATGAAAAGGCTAATACAGCTGGAGAAAAAGATGCAATATATAAACGATTAGTTAAATATCAAACTTTTAGTATTAAGGATTTTATTGATTATAAAATTTAATATAGTAAAAGACTAGAAAAATAAACTATTAAGAAAGAGTATAAAAGTTACTTAGGATAAATTTAAGTAAAAAATATTTTACCATAATTCTATTTTATAACACTCTTTTGACTATAATTCAAATAAAAACAGGATAATATATTATGAGCGAAAAATCAAACGAATTTTTACAAAGAGCAGATGCTCAAATTGCAATTGCAAATGAACAACTACAACAAGGATTAACATTAGGTGAAGTAAGTGCTTCATATATGTATGGTTCAGTACGATTTAGTACTTATATGGCATGTACAGCATATCATACAGCAGAAGATATGCTTGCAGAAAAAGATGAAATTATAGAGTATTTTGCAAAAGAATATAAATTAGCATTAGAAGAACACCTAAATAATCATGCAGTAACTCATGATTTTACACAGAATAAAATTAAATAGTTAGAAAAGAGGTGTATAAAATGCACCTTTGTTTTAATTATCTTTAACAAGTTTGGAAGAATTGCCTTTATAAATTAATGCAAGTTTCTTTAGTCTAGTTAGTTTTTTTATTGCATATTCTCTTTTTGATGCAGTACTTCTGTTTTCAGAAGACTCTTTATATACAAGTTTAACAGGTCGTCTAACCTTTGTATACTTTGCGCCTTTATCACTTAAATTATGTTCATTTAATCGTTTTGAAATATCTTTAGTAATTCCTGTATATAAACTACCATCATTACATTCTAGTATATATACAAAATATGACATTAAAAGCCTTTAAAAGAATATGATGAAGTTTGTTATCCTTCATCATATTTAAAAAGTAAAGATTAACTCTTTACTGTAGTTTTATACGTGGTAGTTTGGAGCTTCGTTCGTAATTGTAACATCATGAACATGAGACTCTTTAAGTCCTGCTGATGTAATTTCAACAAACTCTGCAGTTTCTTGGAATATTTTAATATCTGCAGATCCTAAGTAACCCATAGAAGATCTTAATCCACCAGTCATTTGATGAATAATATCAGCGATTGAACCTCTATATGCAACTCTACCCTCAATACCTTCAGGTACAAGTTTATCAGCAGCAGTTCCTTCTTGGAAATATCTATCCGTACTTCCTTTTGTCATTGCACCAATAGAACCCATTCCTCTATAAGTTTTGAATTTTCTTCCTTGGTATAAAATTAATTCACCTGGAGATTCATCAGTTCCTGCTAATGCAGAACCCATCATTACAGATGATGCACCTACAGCTAATGCTTTTGCAACATCACCAGAATATTTAATTCCACCATCAGCAATAACTGGAATACCATATTTAGCACCTTCAGCAGAACACTCATCAATTGCAGAAATTTGAGGAACTCCAACACCAGCAACAATTCTAGTTGTACAAATTGAACCAGGACCGATTCCAACTTTAACTGCATCAGCTCCTGCATCAATTAATGCTTTAGTTCCTTCAGCAGTTGCAACATTACCTGCAATAATTTCAACATCTAATACTTTCTTAATTGCAGTAACAGAATCTAAAATACCTTTAGAATGTCCATGAGCAGAATCCATAACTAAAACATCAACACCAGCTTCAACTAATGCAGTTGCTCTATCTAATTGACCAACACCAATAGCAGCACCAACTCTTAATCTTCCAAAAGTATCTTTACAAGCATTTGGATGTTCTCTTTTTTTATTAATATCTTTAATTGTAATTAAACCGATTAATTTATTTTCATCATTAACAATTGGTAATTTTTCAATTTTATTAGCATGCATAATTTCGGCAGCTTCTTCTAAAGTCGTACCTTTAATTGCAGTAATTAATGGAGAGTGTGTCATTTTATCTGCAATAACTTTTGTGAAATCTTTTGTAAATCTCATATCTCTATTTGTAATAATTCCTAATAATGAATTAGTATCATCTACAACAGGAATACCAGAGATTTTATATGTTGCCATGATATCTTCTGCATCTTGAAGAGTTTGATCTTTCTTAATTGTAATTGGATCTGTAATCATTCCTGACTCTGATCTTTTAACTTTTCTAACTTGCATTGCTTGAGTTTCGATATCCATATTTTTATGGATAATACCAATACCACCAAGTCTTGCCATTGCAATAGCAGCTTCAAATTCTGTAACTGTATCCATAGCAGCGGAAATAAAAGGTACATTTAACTCAATTGTTTTAGTTAATTTAGATTTTAAACATACTTCTTTAGGTAAAACTTCTGATTTTGCTGGTACTAATAAAACGTCTTCAAATGTAAGTGCTCTTTTTCTTATTCTCATAATATCCCTTTCTTATTTTTTATAATTAATTGCTTTTTCTAGTGACAATGCACCATCAAACATAGTTTGTTCATCAAATGCAGGTCCAATTAGCTGTAAACCAACTGGCATTCCATCTTCATCTTTATCAACAGGTAAAGAAATAGCAGGAAGTCCTGCTAAGTTAACTGAGATTGTATATATATCACTTAAATACATTTCTAATGATGTTTTAAAACTTCCAAACTTAGGTGCAGTTGTAGGTGCAACTGGAGAAAGAATTAAATCTGCATCTTTAAAAATCTCTTCATATTCATCTTTGATTAAGTGTCTAACTTTTTGTGCTTTGATATAGTAAGCATCATAATATCCAGAACTTAATACAAAAGAACCTAACATAATTCTTTTTTGTACTTCATCTCCAAATCCTTGGGATTTAGTTTGAATGTACATATCTTTAAGTCCACCCTCACCTTTTCTATTTCCGTATCTAACACCATCAAATCTAGAAAGATTTGCAGATGCTTCAGCAGTTGCTACAATATAGTAAGATGAAAGAATCTTTCCAGTATCTAACATGTTTTTATGAACAATTTTATGTCCTGCTTCTTCTAAAGCTTTAATAGATTTACTAAATGCTTTTTGAATAGCCGAACTAGCTTGCTCAATAAAATTATCAATAACCGCAATAGTAAGTTTTTTATTAGCATCAAGCTTTGGAGTAACTGCGTCATAATTAACATTAGCAGATGTAGAATCTTTATCGTCATGCCCTGAAATAATGTCATATAAAATTGCAGCATCTTCAACGTTTTGAGTTATTGGTCCACATTGATCTAAAGAAGATGAATATGCAGTAATTCCGTATCTTGAAACTCTTCCGTAAGTTGGTTTCATTCCAACTACACCACAATAAGCAGCAGGTTGTCTAATTGAACCACCTGTATCAGTACCAAGTGCAGCAATAGCAATACCAGCAGCAACAGCAGCAGCACTTCCACCAGAACTTCCACCAGGTACTTTTGAATTATCAATTGGATTTAATGTTTTACCATAGCAAGAAGTATCAGTAGAACTTCCCATTGCAAATTCATCCATATTTGCACGACCAAAAGCGCTTAAACCTGCTTTTTCTAAGTTGTTGATTACAGTCGCATTATATGGTGAAATATAACCTTTTAAGATATTACTAGAACAAGTAACTTCCCAATTTTTAACATTTATATTATCTTTAATAGCAATTGGAATTCCAGAACCTGAAGTAGAAATATCAGTTGAAGTTAATTGCTCAATATATGCACCAACAGTATTTTCTTTTATTTTTGTAGTTAAATCATCTCTTAATTTATTAATATCGTCACTACCTAAAGTAAGTGCTTCTTTTAGAGTTATCAAACGGTCTCCTGTAATTTATAATTATAGTATTACACCGGATTTTATCTAAAAAATGATTAAAAAATGGTAAAGCAAATATTAATTGAAAATAAAAAGAAAAATTTAAGTTTGAGTGTATTTATGAGTATAAAAAAAGGTAGAAGTCTTAAGACTCCTACCTTTCAAGAATGTATAAATTAGTTATTATACGAATGAAATGAATGCCATTTGAGTAGCATCACCTCTTCTAATTCTTGTTTTAATAATTGAAGTATATCCACCGTTTCTACCTTCGTATTTAGGTGCAATTTCGTTTATTAATTTTTTAGTAGCTTCTTTACTTTGTAATGCTGCAAATACTTGTCTATGAGTATTTAAATCTGCATTTCTAGCAGTAGTTACTAATCTTTCAATATATCTTTGTAATTCTTTTGCTTTTGGAACAGTTGTTTCAATCTTTTCTCTTTCTATAATTGCAATTGCCATGTTTTTTAACAATGCTTTTCTATGAGAAGAAGTTCTACTTAACTTTCTATATCCGTGCTTATGTCTCATCTTCTAAACCCTTAATTATGCTTTAAGTTGCTCTAATTTTCTTCTTAATGCAGAAGCAACGTTTTCTGGAAGTGTATCTTCAACTGGGAAACCAAGTGATTCAAGCTTTTCAGCAATTTCATCATAAGATTTTTTCCCAAGGTTTTTGATATTTTTTACTTCAACTTCACTCATAAGTACTAATTCACCTAAGAATTTTAATCCAGCTCTATCTAAAGAGTTGAATGATCTAGCACTTAAATTTAAGTCATCAATTTTGACAACTAAATCTTTTAGTTCTACTGGCTCTTCACCTGCATCACTAACTGTTACTTCTGATAAATCAAATACTTTATTAAATACTGACATTTGAGAATACATAACAGAAACAGCTTCTTTAAAAGCAGTTATTGGAGAAATTTGTCCATTTGTTTGTACATTAAATACAGCTTTTTCAAAGTTAGGATTATCTTCAACTAACATTTTTTCAATATCATAAACTACTTTTTTTACTGGTGTAAAGAAAGCATCTACTGGAATATAATCTGGTCCAACAATTTCTCTAATATCTTCAGAAGGCATATAACCTATACCTTTTTGAATAATAACAGAGAATGTTAAATTACAATCCGAGTTAATTGTAGCTAAGTGAACATCTGGAGAAACTACTTCAACATCAGAGTTGATTAAGTCTTCACCTTTAATTTCTTTTGGTCCATCAAAAGAATATTCTACTACTACTTGTTCTTCATCACCATTAATTTTAAACTTAATATTCTTAAGGTTAATAATAAAAATAGCTATATCTTCTAGCATCCCTCTTAACGAGTCAAACTCGTGAGAAGCTCCTTCAATTTTTACTGCAATTGGTGCGTAACCAACTGAAGAACTAAGAAGAAGTCTTCTTAAAGGGTGTGCCAAAGTTATTGCAAAACCACTTTCAAATGGATATGCAGAAATCTTTGCTTCATTATCATTGATAGTTTCGATTTCAACTTCTGTTGGTAAAAACGGTGTGTCTGCAAACTTTTTCATTGGCTACCTTTATTTATTACTTAGAATATAACTCTACGATTAATCTTTCTTCAACTGGAATAACTACTTCTTCTCTTGTAGGAACTCTAGTAAAAATACCAAATGCTTTTGCTGTATCTACATCAACCCAATCAACAATACCAGTTTGATTAGTTAATTCTAAAGCTCTAACAACTTGTGGGTTAGATTTAGATTTTTCTTTGATTTCGATTTTTTGTCCTGGTTTTACAACGTAAGAAGGAATATCAACTTTCTTACCGTCAACTAAAACGTGACCGTGTGTTGTAAATTGTCTAGCATTTGCTCTAGTTGTAGCAAATCCCATTCTGTAAACAACGTTATCTAATCTTTGCTCAATTAATGTAATTAAGTTAGATCCTGTATTACCTTCGTTTGTAGAAGCTTTTTTAAAGTATTTTCTGAATTGTTTTTCAGAAACACCATACATGAACTTAGCTTTTTGCTTTTCTCTTAATTGTAAACCGTACTCAGAAATTTTAGTTCTTCTTTGTCCGTGTTGTCCTGGAGCAAATGGTCTTTTTTCTAAAGCAGATTTTCCGTTAAGTCTTCTCTCACCTTTTAATCCAAGGTCTGCATCAAGTCTTCTCTCGATTTTTTCTACTGGTCCTCTATATCTTGCCATAACTACTCCTTACACTCTTCTTCTTTTAGGAGGTCTACAACCATTATGTGGTAATGGTGTAACATCCTTTAACCATGTAACTCTGATACCTTCAATTGCACCAACAGCTTTAACTGCAGTGTCTCTACCAGATCCTGGTCCTTGAATTTTGATACCAACGTTTTTGATTCCATGTTCCATAGCTTTAGCAACAGCATCTTCAACAGCAGCTTGCGCAGCAAATGGAGTAGATTTTTTAGAACCTTTGAAACCTAAGTTTCCAGCTGATGACCATGCAATTGCATTTCCAACGCTGTCTGTAACTGTAACCATAGTATTGTTGAAAGTAGCCGCAATATGTACGATACCGTCAGCAATATTTTTTCTTACAATTTTTTTTCTAGTAACTTTTCTTTTTGCCATTAGTTATCCTTACTTCGCTGCTGCGCCAACAGTTTTCTTTTTACCTTTTCTAGTACGAGCATTAGTCTTAGTCTTTTGCCCTCTACATGGTAAACCTTTTCTATGTCTTAAACCTCTATAAGAACCTAAGTCCATTAATGATTTAATATCCATAGCAACTTTTTTTCTAAGATCACCTTCAACCATATAGTTTTTTTGTAATTCTTGTCTAATTGCTGCAGCTTCATCTTCAGTTAATTCGTGAGCTCTTTTATCTTTATCGATTCCAACAGCATCTAAAATTAATCTTGAGTTATGTAACCCTATTCCAAAAATATACGTTAAAGCATATTCCATTCTTTTTTTATTTGGTAAATCAACACCTGCGATTCTTGCCATGTGTCTTATCCTTGTCTTTGTTTGTGTTTTTTAGTTTCGCAAATCACTCTTACGACACCTCTTCTTTTGACAATTTTACATTTGTCACACATCTTCTTTACTGAAGCTCTAACTTTCATAAGTCGTCCCTCTTTTTTTGTGTATTTTGCCAATATTACAACAGGACTGAACGATCAAGTACATTCCTAATACATTCATCCAACTCTTTATAAAACACAAAACATTTTATAAAAACTTCTTTTATGGTTGTAAAATGGATTTGGATTATATTTAATTTTTACTTAAAGGAAGGTTAATATATAGTATTTAAGTAGTTTAATAAAGCTTATAGTAGAATTTCATAAATTATAAAAGGTAAGAAATGTCAATAATATATAAAAATGAATTAATTAAAATAGAAATAGAAAATAGTGAAATTCCATGGCTAAAGATTTTTACAAATAAAGAAATAAAAGAATTCTCTCAATGTGATAATGAAACAAAATTAGAAATATTTAGATGTCTTGATATTATTGAAAAACAGATGTTAGAATATTTCAAACCAAAAAAAATAAATATTGCATCATTTGGAAACTATATGCCTCATGTGCATTTTCATATTATGGCAAGATTTGAAGAAGATTCATATTTTCCTGAACCTATGTGGGGAAAACTTCAGAGAGTTGCAAAACTTGACTTACCATCTTTTGATAAGTTTTATGAAGAGTTAAATAAAAAGCTATAAGCTTTTTATTTAATTTTTAACCATCTTCATTAATTTTTTTAATTAACTCTTCTAAAACTGTATCAGCTTTATCAATGTCTATTTGACATCCACCAGCAGCTTTATGCCCTCCTCCACCATATGAAAGCATTAATTCTCCAATATTTGTTTTCGAGCTTTTATTTATAATTGATTTTCCAGTACTAAATACAATATTTTGTTTATCTTTACCCCAAACTTTATGAATAGATATATTTATTTCAGGATGCATTGCATAAATCATAAATCTATTTCCAGGATAAATAATCTCTTCATTTGTATAATCAATAATTAGTAAATTATCTTTAATAGTAGTACATCTTATTAATTGTTCTTTAAATTGATCTTCATATTTAAAATATAAGTCAATTCTTTCTTTTATATCTTCTAATTCTAAGATTTCATCAATATTATGTTTAGCACAATAATCAATTAAATCCATCATTAATTGATAATTTGAAATTCTGAATTCTCTAAATCTTCCTAAACCAGTTCTAGAATCCATTAAGAAGCTTAACATTGGCCAGCCTCTTGGACTTAGAATCTCTTCTTCAGTAAAATCTGCAGAATCTGCTTTATTTGCTCCATTCATCATTGCAGTGAAATATCCAGGAAATTTATCATCACCTCCATAATATTCAAAAACAACTTGAGCTGCACTGTTAGCATCCGGGTCAATTATATGATTATCTTTCTTTTCATTTCTTAGTGTTTCAGAATAGTGATGATCGAAAGCTAGATTCACACCTTCTACATAAGGAAGGTTAGTTGTAATATCATTAGAAGTTACTTCAACTTTTCCATCTTGCATGTCTTTTGGGTGTACAAACTCAATTTTATCAATAATATCTAGATATTTTAATAAAGTACCACATACAAGTCCATCCATATCACTTCGTGTTACTAATCTATATTTTTTTTCATTCATAATCTGATTTCCTAGTTAGGCTTTTTTACATTCTAACATAAAAGATTATTAATTACAATAAAATAAGTTATTTTTTAAGAAAACATCTTTAGAGGAATAAAGAAGGAGTATCCTTCTTTATTATTTGTTTATATAGTTGGCGATTACATCACCCATTTCTGTAGTAGTTAAAACTTCTTTAGCATCAAATTCAGCTAAATCTTTAGTTCTATATCCATCTTTTAATACATTTTTAATTGCATTTGTAATCATATCTGCAGCTTTTTCTTCTCCAAGAGAGTATCTAAGCATCATAGCAGCAGATTCAATTGTAGCAATTGGATTTGCAATTCCTTGTCCTGCAATATCAGGAGCTGAACCATGAATTGGTTCATAAACAGCTGTTTTATCTCCAGATGAAGCAGATGGTAATAATCCAATTGATCCAACAACCATTGAAGCTGTATCAGATAAAATATCACCAAAGATATTTCCAGTTACAATAACATCAAATTGTTTTGGATTTCTTACAAGTTGCATAGCAGCATTATCAACATACATATGAGTTAATTCAACAGCAGGATAATCTTTTGATAATTCATTCATTGTATCTCTCCATAATTGAGAAACTTCTAAAACATTAGCTTTATCAACAGAACAAACTCTTTTATCTCTTTTCATAGCAAATTCAAAAGCTTGTTTACCAATTCTGATAATTTCATCTTTTGTATATACCATTGTATTGTATGCTTTTTGCCCATCATTTGCTCTTGGTTGACCAAAATATATACCACCAATAAGCTCTCTAACAACCATGATATCACAACCTTGAATTACTTCAGGCTTTAAAGTTGATGCATTTACTAATTCGTCATAAACAATTGCAGGTCTTAAGTTTGCATAAACACCTAACTCTTCTCTTAATTTTAAAAGTCCAGTTTCAGGTCTTAACTCTCTTGGTAAATCATCCCATTTCTCACCACCAATTGAACCAAATAAACAAGCATCTGATGCTAATACACCAGGAACAGTTTCAGGAGGTAAAGGAACACCTGTTTCATCAATTGCAATTCCACCCATTAAATATTCTTCATAATCTAATGTAAAATCACAAGCACCTGAAACTGCATCAAGAACTTTAATTGCTTCATCAACAATCTCAGGACCAATTCCATCACCTTTAATTACAGATATATTATACTTTTTCATTTATTTTCCTTCTGCCATTTCTTCAATTGCATAATTAATTAATCCACCACTTGCAATTAATTCTTGCATGAATGGAGGAATTGGAGTGAATTTATATTCTTTATTATTTGTTTCATTAGTAATAACACCATTGTCTAAATTAATACTAATTTTTTCACCCTCTTTAATTTCTAAAGATTCTGGAAGTTCAAAAATAGGTAATCCCATATTAAATGCATTTCTATAAAAGATTCTTGCAAAAGATGGTGCAACAACAGCAGCAACACCAGCAGCTTTTAAAGCAATAGGAGCGTGTTCTCTACTTGAACCACATCCAAAGTTTTCACCAGCAACTATAATATCACCTCTTTGTAACTTATTAGGAAATTCAGGGTCTGCATCTTCCATTACATATTTTGCTAAATGTTCTGGATCTGAACTATTTAAATATCTAGCAGCAATAATAACATCAGTATCGATGTTAGCTCCAAAATTCCATACTTTTCCAGTAATTTTATTCATATTTTGTATCCTTGGTCTTCAATAAATTTTTCTATATTTTCAAAGAATTATTTTTTAAAAGATGCATTTTATCTAATACTTTAGTAATTTTTGATTAAATAAACTAAACTAATCGAAATTTCAGCTCTTTTGGGTATAATATCCATCTATTTTAAAAAGAGGATGTTCGATATATGAGCGCAAAAGATTTAAATAAAGCAATTGAACAAACGGTTAAAGAGTACAAAGACTCTATTCTTACTTATGAAAAAATCATTAAAATATTTCCAAAAGCACCATCGGGTGCTAATGTAAAAAAACTTTTAGCTTTCATACAATTATATAACGTTACTGTAATTAGTTCGCAAGAACAAGCAAAAAGAATGAATGCAGAAGAAGCTAAGAAGAGAAAAGAACAAAGAGAAAAACTAATAATGAATGAAGATGATGTTTATGATCTTCTGAAAAATAAAGAATTATTAGAATGGTCTAGATCTGATTCTCCTGTTAGAATGTACTTAAGAGAAATGGGACAAATTCCTTTACTTACTAAAGAAGAAGAAATTGAAATTTCTAAAAAAATTGAAATGGGTGAAGATGTAATTCTTGATGCAATCTGTTATGTACCATACTTAATAGATTTTATTTTAGAGTACAAAGAACCTTTAGTAAATAGAGAAAGAAAAGTAAAAGAATTATTCAGAAACTTTGACGATGAAGATTCTGATGATTCATCTGATGATGATAAAACAGAAACTGATGATTCTGATGATGATAAAGCAGATGGGAAAAAACAAAAGAAACTTGATAAAAGAGCACAAACTATTGTTGATGCTTTCAAAATACTAGAAAAAGCAAAAAAAGATTGGCTTAAATTCTTAACAAAAGAGACTGCAAAATCTGAAGAAGATGCTGACCAAATGCAACACAACTTAGCAATTGCTTTCAAAAAAAGAATCTTAAAAGAAGCATTATTAGACCTTGGACCTACGTCTAAACTAATTACTGAAATTGTAAAAGCTATGGAAACTGCACTTAAATCTGATACAGGATTTGAGCATGAGCTTAAAAGATTAGAGTATAAATTACCTTTATTTAATGATACTTTATTACAAAATCACCAAAAGATTTTAGATAATATTGTAAATTTAACAAAAGTACAAATTACTACTATGGTTCCTGAAGCAACTATGGTTTCTACATATATGGAAATCAAAAAACTTTTCCAAACAGCAGAAGCTTCTAAAGATGGTTTTGATTTAGAACCAGAAGAACTTAAAGATGTATTAGAGCAAATTAAACGTGGTAAAGATATTACTGATAAATCTAAAACAAGAATGGCAAAATCAAACCTTAGACTTGTTGTATCTATTGCAAAAAGATATACAAATAGAGGTTTACCATTCCTAGATTTAATTCAAGAAGGTAATATTGGTTTAATGAAAGCTGTTGATAAATTTGAGTATAAAAAGGGATACAAATTCTCTACTTATGCAACATGGTGGATTAGACAAGCAATTTCTAGAGCAATTGCGGATCAAGCTAGAACTATTAGAATTCCAATACATATGATTGAAACTATTAATAGAATTAATAAAATTATTAGAAAAGGTATTCAAGAAAATGGTAAAGAGCCAGATGTTGAAGAAATTTCTAAAGAAGTTGGATTACCTGTTGATAAAGTTAAGCAAGTAATTAAAATTACTAAAGAGCCTGTATCACTTGAAGCACCTATTGGTTCTGATGATGATGGTAAATTTGGTGATTTTGTTCCTGATGAAAAAGCTCCAACTCCTGTTGATAATATTATGAAAGAAGATTTACAAGGTCAAATTGATCAAATCTTAGCTCAACTTAATGAAAGAGAACAAGCCGTTGTTAGAATGAGATTTGGACTTATGCATGATGCTAGTGATAGAACATTAGAAGAAATTGGAAAAGAACTTTCAGTTACAAGAGAAAGAGTAAGACAAATTGAATCTAGTGCTATTAAGAAGTTAAAGCATCCAAAAGTTGGTAAAAACCTTAAGAATTACGTAGAAAGTTAGAAAATGGATTTTTTTGAAGATTGGGTTGAGCTAGACTTAAACCCTATTATCACTTTTTCTTCTACGTCGAAGATTTTATTTAGTAATTCAGAAGCTCAGTTTTTATTAAATAGAATAAAACCAAAAGAGCTTTATGATATGGCTTTACAGTATGCTCCAAAATCTTTTGGAGCACAAACTTCATATATTGACATAAGTATGCAAAATTATACATTTTATGCAATTACTGTTAAATATGATAATGAAGATGAAATTCATATGAAACTTTATAAAAGTGCAATGGTAAAGAAAGAATCAACTCTTAATATAAAAAATATAAATAGTACAAATATTTTTACACTTGTAGATTTAGCAATTTCTACAAATAAAATTAAAACGAATACTACTTATTCTAAAAATTATGACCCTTCAATTCCTGAATTTAAACTTGATGCAAGTTTATTTATAAAAACATTAAATCAAGTATTTGATGCTTTTGATGGCTCGGATAGTATTGAATGTTCTATTTTACTTAAAATTGGAGAATATATTAGAATTGATGGGAAAAAGTATTCATTAATTGCAGTTGAAATAACATCTAATAAAAATGCAATAAAAGAACTTCTTCAATATAAAGAAGATAGCTCTTTTATTTTAACATGTAATGAAAATAAAATAAGTATAGATTTACCACTAGTTATTTAATATTAATCTTTCAAAGCTTTTATTTTTTCTCTAAAAGCTTTGAGAATAATACTCCAATAGGAACAATTCCTAATCCAATTATAAAAGCTATTGGAATAAATAGCTTATTATTATTTAAAGCAAAGAAACCAAATATTAATGTTCCATAACCTAAAATTCTATATATTGATAAAAAACCTGTTGCAGAAAAGATAGTATTTTTAACCGAATTCTTTTTTACTTTAGACTTTTCCTCAGTAATAATCTCTTTTATCTTTTCAGGTGTTAATTCTTCTTCTGGAACTTCTTCATATTCAGTATATAAATCATAAGGATCATCTATTTCATCAACTTTATCCCTACT
>Ga0193962_1000647_pt1 | contig 16070 bp, 15 predicted proteins | sample FB_5_MG_FD_140335 | JGI IMG/M metagenome (GOLD analysis project Ga0193962, IMG submission 140335) | Microbial mat bacterial communities from the Broadkill River, Lewes, Delaware, United States - FB_5_MG | ecosystem: Environmental > Aquatic > Freshwater > River > Microbial mats | place: USA... | reverse complement strand
TATTGTTACAAGATATGAAACATTATCTATATATGAAAATAACATAATCATCAAAATCATAAATACAACTAAAAAATTGATTATTTTATTTGTCATATAATAACTCTCATTTTGGGAAAAATACTTTTTAAGAGCCATTTTAATTAAAAATGTAATTATAAAAAGAGAAACTATAATTAAAGCAATACTAAATATTTTTTCAATTTGCTCAGATATTTGTGATTTTGTTTCTAAAACTACTTGTTCAATTTTTCTAGTATAAACCTCTTCAGTAGTAGCAACAATTTCCAAAACCATATTAAAATCTTTTTTCTCTTTATCTAAAAATTTAATTTCATCTTTATATTCAGGCTTTGTATCTAAATTATATAGTTCAAGATATACGAATAATTTTTCATCCAAAAGATTAATTAATTTTTTAATATCATTTTCTACAGATAAAAACTGATTATTATTATTTTCTACTTTTTTAATATATGATAAGGCATTGATTATCCCAAATGGATTTGTAATATCTTCATATTTTTCTATTTCAGGAGGGTTTATTAATGAACCAATTGGAGAACCTTTGTATTCTGAAATAAGTTCAAGCTCATTTTTCTTAATTCTAATTTTGTTTTTTAAATGATAAATTTGTTCTTCAGTTTTACCAGAACTATTTGCAAGGCTTTTTTGTAATTCAGCTAATTCATCTGAAATTCTTCTATAAGCATCATAATTGTTATATCGTTTTATTAGAATATTATTTTTTAACTTAGCATCAATTCCTTCAATTTTCTTTTTAAGGCCATTGATTTTAAACTCTTTTTCTTCTTTTTCCTCTTTTTCAAGGCTTAGTCTTTGAGCTTCTATAATTGCTTCTTTTTCTAAGGCTATTTTTTCTAAGGCCTCTTGTTCTAAAGCTAACTGTTCTTCTTTTGTTTTTTCAGGAGATTGAATATTTTCTTCATTATCAGTTACAAGATTTTTTAATGTTTTTTCAATATTATTTAAAGTTAAATTTTCTAAAGTCGTATTATTTTTATTAGCTTTTTCTTCTATTGCGTGTGCAAAAGTTAAAAATAAAGAGAGAATCAAAAAACTTTTTAAAGAATTTTTTATTATATTATTCAAATTAAAAACCTTTTAATGTTTTAATAACATCATCTTTTGAAATCTTATCAGTAATTTCACAATCCCCTATCTCTTTTGGAATAATAAACTTGATTTTATTATCAAGTGATTTTTTATCTAAGAAAAAATCTTCATAAAAATTCTCTACATTTTCTATTTTATAGCTTGTTGGAATTTCATATTTTTCAAGAAGTTTTTTAACTCTTAGAGCATTCTCTTCACTCATTTTCCCAACTCTTACAGCTAAAGCATTTGCCATAACCATTCCTATACCAACAGCTTCACCATGTAAATAAGTTTTATATTTTGTCTCTTTTTCAATTACATGTCCAAAAGTATGTCCATAATTAAGAGCAGCTCGTAAGCCTTTTTCTTTTTCATCTTGAGAAACAACCCAAGCTTTTGTTTCAACAGATTTTGCAATTGCTATTTTTATATTTTCACTATCATTTAAATCATTGTTTTCTAACCAAAGAAAAAAATCTTCATTAAAAGTAACTGCCATTTTTACAATCTCTGCAATACCAGCACCTAGTTCTCTTTTTGGCAAAGTAGTTAAAAAATATGGATCAATATAAACAGCTCTTGGCTGGTGAAAAGCACCTAAAAGATTTTTTCCATATTTATTATTTATTCCAGTTTTTCCACCAACACTAGCATCAACTTGAGAAAGTAAGGTAGTTGGAATTTGTATGAAATCAATTCCTCTTTGATAAATAGATGCAGCAAAACCAGTCATATCACCAATTACACCGCCACCAAAGGCCAACAATAAAGAACTTCTATTTAATTTTTCTTCAAAACAGTGATCTAAGATAGTATTTAGTGTTTCTAAATTCTTATACTTTTCTCCATCAGGAACGGTAACAACAGAAAATTCTTTTGCTGAAATTTTTTCTTTTAAATATTCAAGATGAAGTCCACTAACAGTAGGATTTGTGACAAGAACTACTTTTCTACCAAAAGTTAATTTTTTTAAACTATCAATAGTGACATCATATGAAATGTTATTTGCTAAGCTAATATTTACAATCATTAAAAATCCATAAGTTATAATTTAATAGAAGATAGCAAATTTTAGCTAAAAAAGTCCTTAGATTGGGCTTTGTTGAATAAGTTTTAATTTAAGTTTTATTTCTTTTTATAGAGCATAAAAAGTTGCTAATTTTTTATGTAAAATCCCAAAATCAACCATATTTTCTTAAATCGATATTATATAATTAGTTTCAAAAATTTCATTTTTTTCTAAAGATTTTATAGCTTTTTTTTCATCAAATTTCTTATTATGTTCTTTAAAGTCAGCTATTCCATGCCAAGGTTCAATACAAATAAAAGGTGTGCCTCTAGCTTCTGACCAAAGTCCTATATATGGAAATTCTTCAAACTCTACTCTTATAAATTTATCATTTATATCATTTGCAAAAAGTATTGTTTTATTTTTTAGATTTTCTAAAATTAAAGCATCATCTTTAAAAATTTCTTCATTTAAATATAATTTCCCATCATAAAGAGAAAGCTTTTCTTTTTTTGAAGATATTCCATCTTTTGTTAAAGGAAGTCTTTCAATCTCAAAAGTATCATAAAATTTAAAATAAGAATCTTCTTTTCTTTCATCAGCTAAAGGCCAATTAAAACCAGGGTGAGCACCAATAGAAAAAAGCATTGTTTTTTCATCTTTATTTACAACTTTATAGCTTATTTTTAGGCTATTTTCAAAAAGTTCATAGGAAATATACAATTCAAAAGCAAAAGGATATTTTTCTAAGGTGTTCTCATCTTCTTTTAATTTAAAGCAAAGATAATTGTTTTTTTCTTCAAAAAGAATAAACACATTATCTCTTGCAAATCCATGCTGTCCCATTTTATAGGTTTTATCTTCATAAATATATTCATCATCAATTAACTTTCCTACAATAGGAAAAAGTATAGGAGAGTGCCGGCCCCAATGCTTTTCATCAGCTTGCCACATATACTCTATGTCTATACCATTTCTTTTTAGACTACAAAGCTCCGCACCAAAATCTTTTATTGATGCAGAGATAAAGTTATTTGAGATTTTATATTCCATGTTCAATCCTTATAAATTAAGCTCTTCCTGACGATTTGCCCTGTGTTTTTCTTGAATTACTTCGTGAACTATTAGTATTTGCCCGAGGATTATTTCTTGGGTTATTTTTTGAAGTTCTACTATCATTTTTATTTCTATTATTTCTAGAACTATTGGTATTATTAGAAGAATTTCCTCTATTTTGCCCACTTCGTCCTCTTGTTATTGGTTCTGCTTTTATTGATGGGTTTACTTCAAAGCCTTCAATAATTACTTTTTTAATTTGTTTGTTAATTAATTTTTCAATACCTTTTAAATAATCATGTTCATCAACACAAACTAAAGATACAGCTTCACCTTCTCGTCCAGCACGACCTGTTCGTCCAATTCTATGTACATAATCTTCTGCAACATTTGGTAATTCAAAGTTTACTACATGAGGCAATTGGTCAATATCAATTCCCCTTGCAGCAATATCAGTTGCAACTAAAACTTTTATATTTCCTGCTTTAAAATCAGCTAAAGCTTTTGTTCTTGCACCTTGGCTTTTATTTCCATGAATTGCAGAAGAACTTATATCAAATTTGTTTAGTTGTTCACTTAATCTATTTGCACCATGTTTAGTTCTTGTAAATACTAAAACTTGCTTCCAATTATCTTTTTTAATTAAATGAATTAAAAGATCTCTTTTTCTTTCTCTATCAACATGATGTACAACTTGTTCAACTGTTTCAGAAGAAGTATTTCTTCGTGCAACTTCAATTAACTCTGGGTTATTTAAAAGTTTGTCTGCTAATTTTTTAATATCATCAGAAAAAGTAGCTGAGAAAAGTAAGTTTTGTCTATGAGCAGGTAAAAGTGCTAAAACTTTTTTAATATCATGTATAAATCCCATATCAAGCATTCTATCTGCTTCATCTAAAACAAAAAATTCTACTCTTCCTAAGTCTAAACTATCTTGTGAAATTAAATCTAAAAGTCGTCCAGGAGTTGCTATTACAATATCAACACCTTTTCTAATAGCTGCTCTTTGAGGATTTATTCCAACTCCACCAAAAACAATTGTTGATTTAAAAGGAAGATATTTCCCATAAGTTTTCACATTCTCTCCAACTTGCGCTGCTAGTTCTCTAGTAGGAGTTAAAATTAAAGCTCTAACGTGAGGCTTTCCTGTCCCTCTTTTTTTATCATGTAATCTTTGTAAAATTGGAAGTGTAAATCCTGCTGTTTTTCCTGTACCTGTTTGTGCACCTGCAAGAACATCTTTTTTCTCTAATATAATAGGAATTGCTTGTTCTTGAATAGGTGAAGGTTTTGTATAACCTTGATCCTTTATAGCATCTAATAGTTCTTTACATAAACCTAAATCTGAAAATGTCATATATCTCCTACTCTTTTTCTAATGAAACTTCTGTTTCATCTTCACTTGAATTTGAGTTTTCGTCAGATTCCTCTGTAATTTCTACTTCTTCAATTTTTTTAATACCTTCTGTTGATAATATTTCCATATAAAAGCTATCACATTTTTCTTTTGCTGCTTCATTTATACAATCAGTAATATCATTAAAATCAACCTCTTTTGGTGTTTCATCATTTTTTGCAAATTTACATTTTAAATCCCAAAAATCTACACCCTCAGGAAGATTTTTTCTTTTTTCTCTTTTTATATATTTTCTAATTTCATGTTTAATAGCTTCAAGAAGTCTATCTGGATGTTTATTTTCTATATTTAACTTAAACGTTTTTTTCATTTATTTCCTTTTTTTGGATTATACACCATATTAGATGTATAAAACATCAAGTTGCACTTAAGTATAATTCAAAAAAAGTTAATTAAAGGATATCTATGCTTGAAAAAATTGGTGAAACACTAGATAATATGGATGTATTTGAGCTGTCTGATACAATTGCAGTTGATGAAGATGGAATTATTTATAAAATTAATAATGATGAATTATGTGATAGTATTTATTGTGTTGCAGATTTTGAAAATAGAACTTCTGTTGATGATATAAAAAGTCATATTGTAAATACTTATAAATTAATTGTAGGAAAACATAGAATTGATATTGTTGCAAATAAGATTGATGGCGAAAAATTTAAATATATAGATGAAGATGAAAATGAATTTGTTCAAATAGAATTTAAAGGAAATTCAATCAAGTTGTTTGATAGTGGAGAAGTTGAAGAAAATATTACAAATGAAGAGTTTAAAACTCATATTTTAGCTATTGAAAAAGCTTATCATTATGATGTTGACGAATTTGAAGATTTTTTTAGCCTAAAATTCTAGCTTATACAAGTCAAATAGGAGTACTTTAATTTTTTTATTTTTACAAAAATAATATATAAATATAATTGTTACTAAAATGCAATTTTTTTCTACTATAATAGTTTATATTTAAAAATCTAGGAGAAAAAATGAAAAAGTTAAGCATTCTATTTGTTACTACATCTGTATTACTAAGCGGTAATTTGTTTGCAGAAGATACATTAAAAATCCTTACGTGGAAAGGCTATGCTCCACAGGCTCTAGTTCAAAAATTTGAAAAAGAAACAGGAATAAATGTTAAATTAACATATTCAAATAATGAAGAAATGATAGCAAAACTAAGAGCTACTAGAGGAGCTGGTTTTGATCTTGCACAACCATCACAAGATAGAATTTCTTCAGTTCAAGCTAAATACAAAATCTATAAACCAATAGATTATTCAAAATTAAATAATTTAAATATTGTACCTTCAATGTTAGCTGCGGTTAAGAAAAATACACAGCTTAAAGGTAAATCATATGCGGTTCCATTTTGTTATGGAACATCTGGTTTAATTGTTAATAAAAAATTAGCTCCTGATGCAAAAGATTATAGCGATTTATTAAACCCTAAATACTCAGGTAAAATCTCATATAGATTAAAAAGACCAACTCTTATAGCTCTTGCTTTTGCAAAAGGCACTAATCCTTTTGAGAAATATTCTGATATAAAAGCCTACTCAACTCTTATGGATTCTGTTGGGAAGGATTTAATTGAGGCTAAACCATTGGCACATAACTATTGGGCAAATGGAGACACACTTTTAAGTATGTTAAGAAGTGGAGAAGTAGCTGTTGCCATGGGTTGGGACGGTGGTGGTTGGAAACTACATAAAGAAAACCCAGATATCGACTTTGTTGCACCAAAAAGTGGAGCATTAGGTTGGATTGATACTTTTGCAATTCCTGCAAAAGCTAAAAATGTTGAAGGTGCTTATAAATGGATTAATTTTATGTTAAAACCAGAAAATGCAGCTTACTTCACAAATGACCAAGGATATGGTACTGCTTCAAATGGAGCAACTAAACTTTTAGATCCTGAAAAAAGAGATAACTTTGAAAGAACATTTTCAAAAGCAGATTTAGATAATATAAATTGGTATCCACCAGTTCCTTCAAAGCTAGAAAAAATTGAAGGTAAAATTTTAGATTTAGTAAAATCTTCACAATAAAAATCTCCACAATAAAACAATAAGGGGAAGTAAAACTCCCCTATTTTAGGAAAATTAATGCAAAATGTTTTAGATATTAGAAATCTTAAAAAAAAGTTTGAAGATCACCAAGCAGTTAATGGTGTAAATTTTCAAGTAGAAGAAGGTAAATTCTTCTCAATTTTAGGCCCCTCAGGTTGTGGAAAAACAACTTTACTTCGAATGATTGCTGGATTTTTAGAGCCAAGTTCAGGAAATATCCTTATAAATAATAAGGAAATGGTAGGTATTTCACCTAACAAAAGACCTGTAAATCTTGTTTTTCAAAATTTAGCACTTTTCCCCATGATGAATGTTCAAGAAAATGTAGCATTTGGACTAAAAAGACAAAATGTTGATAAAAAAGAAATAGAAAAAAGAGTTAAATCTATGTTAGAAAGAGTTCATCTTGAAGATTATCTAAATCACAATGTCCAAGAACTCTCAGGAGGACAAAAACAAAGAGTTGCAATTGCTAGGTCACTTGTTTTATCTCCTTCTATTCTTCTTTTAGATGAGCCTTTAGGGGCCTTAGATCTAAAACTTAGAGAAGAAATGAAAATAGAATTAAAAAAACTTCAAAATGAGATTGGAACAACATTTATTTATATAACTCATGATCAATCAGAAGCCTTAGTTATGAGTGATAAGGTTGCGGTTATGAATAAAGGACAATTAGAACAAATAGATACGCCTCAAAATCTTTATGCAAATCCAAAAACTAGTTTTGTAGCTGGTTTTGTTGGTGAAACAAATAAATTTCAAGCCTTTAAAGAAAATGAAGAATCAGTAATAACAAAAGAAGGAATTAAGTTTTTGTCTATATTTATAGATAAAGATATTAAAAAAGATTGTACTTTATTTGTAAGACCTGAAGCAATAGCCTTATTTCCAAAAGATAATGAAAAAGATATGAATTACTTTGATTTAAAAGTAAAAACAATACTTTTTGATGGTTCAAATACGAAAATATTAGCAACTTTTTTAGAGAATAATCATGAAATTATGGTTTCATTACCTCAAAATAGAGAATTTGCTCATATACAAAAAAATGATGTGGTGAAAGCCGGTGTTCACATAGAAGATTGTAAGTGTTATAAAGCATGAAAAAACATATAACTTTAGCATTTTTAATATTTTTTATTCCTGTATTTTTGTGGCTTTTTTTACTTATAATTCTACCTCAAATTGACCTATTCTTTATGTCTTTAAAAGTGGAAAATGATGTAGGAGATATGGTTTGGAGTTTTAATAATTATAATGAATTTTTTCAAGAAAAAATATACTGGCTAACTTTTCTAAGAACAGCTTTGTATTCAATTCTTGTAACCTTCTTAACTTTTGTGGTAACTTTTCCTATTGCCTTTTATATTACTAAAATCATTTCTCCCAAATATAAAGGTTTTTTAACTATCTTACTTTTGATGCCTTTTTGGGTTAGTGAACTTGTACGTGTTTATGGTTGGATGATTTTACTAAGAGAAAGTGGAGTGATAAACTATTATTTAATGCAATTTGGATTAATTGATAAACCAATACAAATGCTTTATAATGATGTTTCCATGATAATGGGACTTGTTTATACTTCTATGTTATTTATGATTGTTCCATTAATATCTGCTTTAGATGGAATGGATGATAGTTATATTGAAGCAGCTTTAGATTTAGGTGCTTCAAAATTTGTAATATTTTTTAAAATAATAATACCATATGCAGCACCAGGAATAGTTTCTGGTTCTATTGTAGTTTTCATGCTAACCTTAGGTAATTATTTAACACCAAATCTCTTAGGTGGAAAGAATTCTTTATGGTTTACTGAACAAATTTATAATCAATTTATTGCAAGCTTTAATTGGAATCAAGGTGCAGCATTTGGATTTTTACTTTTAATTTTATCTTCACTAATTATTTGGATTGGCCTAAAAATTAGTAAGCAAAATCTTTCAAAGGCATTATCATGATAAGAGCTTTGCCAAGAAGTAAAAAATATAATCTTACTTTTTTATTTTATATAATTTTATTTTATCTTTTTTTGTTTGCTCCATTAGTTATTACTTGTATTTTAGCCTTTAATAATTCTGATTTTCCAAGCTTACCTTGGAAAGGATTTTCCCTTGATTGGTTCTTATCTAATACCCAAGATAGAGTAGGACTATTCCATGATAGTAATAGTTTACAAAGTATAATTATAAGTATCCAAACTGCATTTTTTGTTTCTATTTTTTCTTTGCTAGTTGGAACAATGGCAGCCTTTTTATTCGAAAGAGAAAATTTTAGATTTAAACAAGCTTTTTATTTTCTTGCCCTACTTCCTTTGGTGATTCCAGGGGTTATACTTGGTATTTCTTTGCTTTTAGCAACGAATACAGCAGGAACATACTTTGAAGATGCCTGGGGCTTAGATATAAGCATTTTAAGACCTAGCTTTTGGTTGGTTGTACTTGGACAGTTTTCATTTATCACTACTTTTGTTTTACTAGTGGTCTCTGCAAGACTAAAAAAATTTGATAATTCTTTATCAGAAGCTGCATTAAATTTAGGTGCAAGTAAATTTGATACCATAAGATTAATTATTTTACCATTTTTAAAACCAGCACTTATTGGGGCAGGTGCAGTAGCCTTTTTGATGAGCTTTGAAAACTTTAATACTACTTTATTTTTAGTGGGTTCAGATACAACTTTACCTGTTAATTTATATCTTCAAGTACGAGATGGCAGTACCCCTATTATAAATTCAATATCGTTTTTATTGATAATATCAACTTCAATTTTAGCTATTATGAATTTAATATTTACAAAAAAAGAATCAATATAAGAGAGAATCAGAACAAATGAGTTTTTGGAATAATTTTGAAAAAGATATATATACACTTATTTCACATCGTGGTGTTAGATTAACAAGAGCAGAAAATACAATCTCTGCATTTGAGCAAGCAATTTTAAAATATAAAATTGTAGAGTTTGATGTAGCTTTTTCTAGTGATGGAGTTCCTGTAATAATACATGATGATACCCTAGAAAGAACCAGTAATGTAAAAGATTTTAATGAATTCAAAGCACCTTATAATGTTGTGGATTATACTTATAAACAACTTTTACAACTTGATTTTGGCTCATGGTTTATAAAAGATGACCCCTTTGGGACAATAAAAGATGGTATGGTTTCAGTAGAAGAATTAAAAAATCTAGGAATTCAAAGAATATTAACGCTAGAAGAAACTTTAATTTTTTTAAGAGAAAACAATACCTTTGCAAATATCGAAATAAAAGATTTAGAAAATACAAAATTTGATGAAATTGCAGTTCAAGAAGTCCTAAGAATAGTTGATGAAACACAAATGGAAAATAACGTTATGATTTCATCATTTAATCATAAATATTTAAAGCAAGTATATGAATTAAATTCTTTTATTGAAACAGCAGCCTTACAAGAAGATCGCCACCCAAAAAATTTAATAAAATACTTAAAAAGTTTGCATGTACAAAACTATAATCCTAGTTTTGAAATCACCGATAAAACCTTAGTAAAAAAATTAAATGCTGCGGGATTTTATGTTAATGTTTATACTGTAAATAGCCAAGAAGATATAAATAAACTTTTTGAATGGGAAGTAAAATCAGTTTTTACAGATTTTTAAAATACTAATTAAAAAATCAAATCTTTTAAATTAATATTTTTTCTTGCCTTGGTTTAAAATTTTTAAGCTAAAATTTCGCCAATGAATTTAACACAAGAACAAATTGAAATAATAAATGCAAAAGAGGATTCTTTTAAAATAAATGCTGTTGCAGGAAGTGGAAAAACAACCACCCTGCTAGAGTATGCAAAGAAAAATCCCCATCTTAAGATTTTATATCTAGCTTATAATAAGTCCTTACAAACTTCTATACAAGATAAGCTTAAAGAATATAGGCTTTCTCATATGAAAGTAAGCACTATTCATTCCCTCGCATATAATAAGATACAAGCCTACCAGTATAATCTATGCAATGATTTAAAAATTCAAGTAATAGAGTTTTGTTTATGTGAATATGAACACCAAGTTAATCAAAGATCAAATTATTTTCCAATAGCTGAGTATGTAGCTTTAATAAAAGATTTGGTGAATTTTTATTGTAACTCATCATTAATTGCTTTAGATTCAACTCTGCTAGAAAGATATAAAAAGCAGTGTGATTTAGGACAAAAGATTATTGACCTTTTAAATAAAGATGAACAAAAAGCATTAAATCACTTAAAACATATACTTTCAGCCATGAAAAATAAAAAAATTGATGCAATACATGATTTTTATTTAAAAATGTTTTATTTAAATAAGTCTGTTTGTAAAAGCTTGGATTATGATTTAATCTTAGTTGATGAAGCACAAGATATTTCAGATGTTATGATTGGTATTGTTGAAGCACAGGATTGTAGACGAATTTATATAGGCGATTCTTTTCAACAGATTTACTCATTTAGATATGCTATTAATGCTTTATATAAAATTGATTTACCCCAATATTCATTATCAAAAAGTTTCAGATTTTCTAATACTTATGCCAAAGTTTTACAAAACTCTTTAAATGAACTTTATAGTATAAATACAAAAAAAACTTTAAAAATATCTGGAATGGATAGTGAAACAAAAGTTGGTAAAAATGCTATTGATACAAATAAACCCTATTGTGTAATAGCTAGAACAACTTTTGGTTTAGTTCAAGAACTTGTTTTTTTAATGCATGATGATAAAAAAATATATTTTGAAGGGGGATATTCCTCTTATTCTTTTATGAATCAAACAGTTTATTCTATATTTTATTTAAAAGAAAAGAAATTTGATAAAATTACAATGAGTGAGATAAAAGAGTTTGAATCAATATTTGAACTTGAACAGTTTTCAAAAGATACAAAAAATCAAGATTTTTTAAATGTTATCAAATTTATTAATGCTTATGGCGATAATATTTTTGAGATTAATAAAAAAATAAAAGAAAAACTAACTACAAAAAAAGAAGAAGCTGATATTATTTTTACAACCACTCATAAATCAAAAGGTTTAGAATATGAACAAGTTTTGATGGCAAATGATTTTGTAACAAAAAAAGAGATAACAAATCAAAAAAATAAAATGTCATTTACCCAAGAACTTGAAGAATTAAATATCTATTATGTAGCAGCTACTAGAGCTAAAAAAGCAATAAGCTTAGCCTCTTTAAACTTAGATTATAAGTATAATGAAAATGATAACCATGCACCTAGTTCAAATAAATATAGAAGAAAATCCAGTGACAAAAAAATGAAAAACCTTCAAGAAGATTGGCTTAAAAATAATAGAGTGAAAAAAGTAGCATTTTAATGGAAATCATTTATAAAATATTTGAGATAGGAATTGGAATATATTTTATTTATCTTGTAATTAAACTTTTTAAATGTAAATTTTCAAAATGTAAATCAAGCAAGTGTGATTTAGATTAATCACACTTGGAATTTATAATAAAATTATTATAATTCAGATTCTATTAAATTAATTAAATTTTCCCATCCAAAGTTTTGTAAAGGTTTCCCATTTACAAAAAATGCTGGAGTTTTATCAGCTTTTAGAGTTTCTGCATCAGCTAAATCTTGATTGATAATTAAATCAGCTTTAGAATCATTCATAAATTTACCTAATTTTTCCATATCTAAGCCTTCAACTTTATTTAAAATTCTCCAAAGTTTTTGAGGGTTTACAACATGCCCATCTATCCAATGTCTTTGTGTAGAAAAAACAAGATCAAGAGTTTCATGAAATAAGCCTTGTTCTCTTGCACCTTCTAGCATTTTAACTGCATAATTTGAATTTTGATGAAAAGGAGCATATCTTAAAACTAATTTTATATCACCCTTTTTTTCTTCCATTAATTTTTTAACTCTAAAATGAAAATCAGCACAAGTTCCACAAGCTGGGTCAAAAAACTCTACTAATTGAACTTTTGCATCTGCATTTCCAACAACTAAAGAGTGAGGTCTTTGAAAAAGTTCTGCTTGTTCTTTTGACATTTTTGTTAATTTCTCAGATTGAGAATTTTTGTAGGCATATCCGCCACCAATGAAGATTGCTATTAATACAACAATCGAAATTAAAACTACTTTTTTATTTTGCATATCTATCTCCGTAGTAAAGTACAAAGATTTTATCTAATCCTCTGTGTAGTCTATATGTAGATTAGATTTGTTTATTAAGGAACTTCTAAAATAGCGCAATTACATAAATCATCACTTTCGTATTCTGTTAATTCTCCTGCTTCTTTTTCTGGATAAGGAAAAAGTCTTACAGTCAAGGGTTTATTTAGTCTAAAAGCCATAGTTCCAGTGTCTCGCATTAAAGCTGAAATCTTATCTATTGAAGTATTTCCTGGAATTGGAACAGTATCAAGTCCTATTCCACAAACAGCACTATTAGTTAATAAAGTTCTAATATCATAATTATTTTCTACTGTTCCTTTAGCTAATCCTAAGTCTTCGATAACTGCAAGCATTAAACCTGAAAATCCTACTAAAGGTAGATTTTCAACTCCTTTAAATACTTTTGTTAATAAAGAAGATGCTTCAACACTTCCTGCTGCTCCAAAATATGGCACACCTAATAATTCATAAACTTTTGTCATAGAAGAGCAATTTTTTGAAGGAGCGGATGAACTATCTATTCCTACAAATTTGAAATCTTTACTAAAGTTTTCATCTTCACTTTCATATAAATCTAAAATATCTTTTACTTTATTAACATGATATTGTAATGCTTGATTCATGATTTTATAATATTGAGAGAATAATTCTTGGTGATTTTTAATCTCTTTATTTTTATTAAACTCTTCTAAAACATGAACTAATAAATCAGGAGTTTCAAATCCTATTACATATGAGTTTTCTAATTTGCTATCATGATAAGAAGCTGGAAAATATGGAATAAAGGTCTTACAATTAAAATTAACCGTAAAATTAAAATTACCCTCGCCTCTTGGAGTTAATTGGGAAATCTTTTGTACAGCTTTCGAGCAATGTCTTATAAGTTCATTATCTAAAATATCATATTCATTTATTGGCACATTAACACAAGCATTACAAAGATCACCATAAGATGCAATAAGTTCAGGCAGAAGTTCAATTTCATTTATAGTTTTAGCTTCACCTATTGCAAATCTTATACGTAAGCCCTCATTTGCAAAAGTGTTTAAATGATTACTTAGAATCTCTAAGTCTGCTTTTGCACTTTCTAAACTCGAAATATCTAAATACTCTGCAAAAGCATTTGTTACTATTCTTATTGATTGAACTTCATAATTATTTTCATTAAATTTTTTTGTTAATTCATTACAAAAATTACATGCTTTTTCTATTTCGTCTTTCCAAAATGTTTTATTTTTTTTTAAAGTTAGGAAAGTTGTTATTGTTCTTATTTTACATAAATCTTTATTTTGATAAGTGGAGTAATTCATTTATACACCTTTTGAAATTTCTTAAAGTATAACTAAAAAATAATCTTCAAACAATCCAAATATTGCTATAATTGCGCCAAATTAAAAGAAAGTAAATAAATGGAATTTTTAGAAGATATTTCGACAACGTGGATAATAATATTTGTATTAACTGGATTTATTGCAGGCTATATTGACTCAATTGCAGGGGGTGGGGGAATGATTACCATTCCTATGTTACTTTTTAGTGGAATCCCTCCTATTTTTGTATTAGGAACAAACAAAATGCAAAGTGTAGTAGGAGCTTTAATGGCTACTATAAAATACACAATAAATAAAAAAGTAAACTGGAAGATAGTCTCAATCGCCATAATTCCTTGTCTTTTAGCTTCTTATATAGGAAGTCTTTTAGTAATGTATTTATCTGATGAAATAATTCAATGGGCAATTTTAGTATCAATTCCAATTGCTTTATTAACACTTCTTAAGAAAAGTAAAAAGATAAAAGAAGAAGATAGTGAATTAACAAAAAAAAATATTATTTTAGCAACTGCGCCTATTGGTTTTTATGATGGATTATTAGGCCCTGGAACAGGAACATATCTAACAATTTCTATGAAAAAGTTTTTGCATTTAGATTATTTAACATCAACCGCTTCTGCAAAACCACTAAACTTTGCTACAAATTTTGGTTCAGTAGTAGCCTTTTTATTTGCAGCTAAAATTTTATGGCTTGTTGCTATTCCTATGGGATTAGCTAATATTGCTGGGTCTTATATAGGAAGTCATTATGCTATTAAAGGTGGAGAAGCATTTATAAAAAAAGTCTTGATTTTTGTTTTAGTTTCAATGTTACTTGCTAATATTATAAAAATAATTGTATCTTGATTCTTACTTTAATTTTAACTTAGTTGTTTGTGAGAGCTTCATAAGCAACTAAGATTTTCTTTCTTTCTATTCCCCATCTATAACCACTCATAGCCCCTGATTTTGCTAAAACTCTATGACAAGGAATTAGATATCCAATATGATTTGAACCAATCGCACTAGCAACTGCACGCACAGCTTTTGGCTTATTTATACTATTTGCAATATCTTGATATGTTGCTATTGTTCCATTTGGAATATTTAATAAAGCTTTCCAAATATTTATTTGAAAATTTGTCCCTTTTACATATAAATCAAACTTTTCTTTATCTATAAATATTTTATTTAAATACTCTTTTGCTTCTTTATCATTTAAAACTAAATCTGCTTTTGCCCAAATTTCTTGAAATCTATTAAAGAGTTGTTCTTTATTTTTATTATTTGAATCTACAAAACCTAAATAAGAAACTCCCCTTTTTGTAAAACCAATTAAAGCTTCCCCAAAAGGAGTTGCCCCAAAACCATAAGTAATTTTTACATTGCGTCCAAATTCTTTATACTCTTTAGGAGTCACTCCAATAATATTTACAAATAAATCATGAAGTCTACTAGCACTTGACAATCCTAAATCTAAAGAGCTATCTAAAATAGATTTTGACTCTTTTAAATGTTCTTTTGCATAATTTAACGTAATTGATTGTAAAAATTGTATTGGGGTAACTCCTACATACTCTTTGAAAACCCTTATAAGGTGGTATTTACTCATTCCTATGTATTCGGAAATGTCATCTATTGTAGGCTGTTCTTTGAAGTTTTCATCTATGTATTTTATGACTTTTTCTATTTTATTGTAATTTTGATTTTCTATATTTAAATCATTTGCCATAAAATTATCCTCTAAAAATTTAGATGATATTTTATACCACCTAAACTTTCTATTTTGTTAATAATTTTTAAAAATAAAAATTACCAATAAAAAATATTAATACGTCGATTTATCATAAATAACAAAATCACGAGCAAGAGAAGTAAGTTCTTGTTTAATGCTTTCTTGTAGTTTAGTGTTATTAATATCATCTAATACATCACATATCTTGTTTGCTAT
>Ga0193962_1000645_pt1 | contig 16073 bp, 12 predicted proteins | sample FB_5_MG_FD_140335 | JGI IMG/M metagenome (GOLD analysis project Ga0193962, IMG submission 140335) | Microbial mat bacterial communities from the Broadkill River, Lewes, Delaware, United States - FB_5_MG | ecosystem: Environmental > Aquatic > Freshwater > River > Microbial mats | place: USA... | reverse complement strand
GAGGTCGTGTTATGCCAAGAAGCCGCGCCGCTTGGGTGACATTGCCACTGGATTTATCCATTGCTCGTTCAATTAATTGTTGCTCAAAATTATTGAGATCAAAATCATTACTTAATAGTTGATCAATTGTATTTCCTTCGGCGATAAGAGCAGCGTCATTGAGGCTGCAAAGTTCGCCTGTTCCCTTCACAATATTTAGAGGGTGAGAAGGCTCCGCCAGAGAAGGAAAAAATGATTTCATATCAATCGAACGGTTGTTGTCTGTTAAAATAATGCCGCGCTCAATCATGTTTTCGAGTTCTCGAATATTTCCCGGCCATTTGTAGTGGATCAGCGATTGCAGGGCTTTATCAGATACGCCAAGCGTTTTTTTGTTGTACATCGAATGGTACTTTTCTAAAAAATGCTCAATCAATAATGGAATATCATCGACCCTGTCACGAAGGGGAGGGATGTTTACCGGGAAGACGTTAAGACGATAATAAAGGTCAGCTCTAAATCGCCCTTCTTTGACTGCGACTGCGAGATCTTCGTTTGTTGCGGCGACCACGCGAACATTAATTTTACGTACTTGATTGTCGCCTACCCGTTCCATTTCGTCCTCTTGAAGCACGCGTAGTAACGCGGCTTGTGCTCGGGGACTTAATTCGATCACTTCATCCAAGAAGATCGTGCCGTTATTTGCTCGTTCAAACTTACCTTCTCTTGAGTGTGTTGCACCCGTGTAAGCGCCTTTTCTGACGCCAAATAGCTCGGCTTCAATTAGGTCGGGGGGGATGCACGCGCAATTGACTGCGATGAACGCTTGTTCGGATCGTTCACTGGTTTGATGTAGCCCTCTTGCGACAACTTCTTTACCAACGCCTGTTTCACCTTGCAGTAGTACCGTGACGCTGCTAGATGATGCCCGCTGAATTAGGTGGCAGACATGCTTGAAGGCTTTCGATTGGCCGACTGAGTTAAATAACAAAGTATCTGAGGGGCTGCGGCTATCAACTAAGTTTTCTCTTAGTGTAGATATTTCATAACGTAGGGCGAATAGCTCTTCAACGATAGGGTCAGGGAGTAAGCAGCGTTCCAAGTCTTCCTGGTCTTCCCATTCCTCGGCCGTTTTACCTACGATTTTGCAATGTTCGGCACCTGAGCCGGTACATTGCATCTCTTTAAAGATAACCTTATGGCCCATGTAATAAGTAGAGAAACCACTCGCGTATCCGATAAGGGTCCAGCATATTGGATCTTCAGAAACACCGAATTCATTAATATGAACTTCGGCTTCATAAGAATCATGCCAATTAAATTCAGCGTAGAACTCTTTGTTTTCTACATCGAATTCAAGTGCGATGGGCTCAACGTTAACCATTCCTTTAATGCAGTGAAGTTGGGGGCCAACAAGGAAAGCTTCGGCAGTCGAAATTTCAGGGCGTATTTTATGGGCGAGTTCAGCGTCTTTCATACCGCTTTGGTAGCCAAAGCGCATCAGGAACCCTCTTGCGCGTTCAACGCCTAGTGAGGCTACTAGCTCTTTGCGTAGTGATCCCATTACTGCTGAGTGGATGAGTAGCATGCGCTGTTCATCCAGCCAAATTTTTCCATTTTCGTGGTCAAACTGGATTTGTGAAATCAGATCTTCTGATGTCGGGAATTTTAATTCCGGTTGTTCGCTCATTCCTGGTCTCGCTGTATTTATTCTTTTTATATGCTGCATTTTAGAGTTCTTAGGTAGTTAACCGAATGGGAATACATACAGCTTAATAAGCAACATTCATGCACAAATGGAAAAACCATTTTCAGACGGGTTAACCTAAAAAAACGCGTTTGCGGCTGACCAAATAATTAATATTTAACCCTAGCCTAATCATTTCATCACCCTTTTGATAGGGGGTGATGCAAATAGTTATTTTGTTAAGTAGGTAGGTAAGTAATTTCAATAGTTAGTTTTTTTTGTTTGTAAAAGTCTTTTAAATCAATGTGTTGCTGTTTATTTGAGAGGTTTGTAAAAAAAGTTTTAGTGAGGCTTGGCACAAGGATTGCTCAAGTCTTTCTCGACGATGGACCAAAAAGTGATTTAAACGAAATGAATAATACTGAGCTAAAACTATCAAATGAACAGAATGCTCCAACCTTCGATCGGTTGGTGAAATATGTTCGTGTACGCAGTGGCGAGGGTGCTCGTTTTGTTGAGTTTGACTTCGCTATCGGTGACCCAAGTCTGTTTGTTGAGTTAGTGATGCCTCAAGGGGCCTTTGAACACTTCTGTCGAAAAAACGAAGTGATTCATATGACAACTGAGCAGATGCAGGCCGTTGATGCCGAAATGGATAAATGGCGCTATGGCGAAGACACGCTGATGGCACATAACCACAATCGCGCAACCCAATAACAATAAACACGTTTTGCTGGGGCACAACCGCAATGACTATTGAAATTAAAACGGCGACATTAGAGCCGGTTCGCAATACTTTTGCACACATAGAGAGACGCTTTGGTGATAAGCCTGCTACGCGTTATCAAGAAGCTACTTATGATGTGCAGTCTGAAGAGTTTTTTCATTACCGTCCGTTATGGCAACCAGAAAAAGAACTAAACGATCCTAGCCGTACCGCTATTTTGATGGCTGATTGGTACGACTTTAAAGATCCACGTCAGTTCTATTACGGCACTTATGTACAAAGCCGTTCCAAAATGCAGGAAGCGGCAGAGAATAACTATGCCTTCTTTGAAAAGCGTAATTTAGCGAGTCACCTTCCAGATAGCATTACTGAAAAGTTAATTCGCTATTTGGTTCCCCTTCGTCATTTAGAGCATGGGGCCAACCTAAATAACATGTATGCAAGTTCATATGGTTACGGCACGGCTATTACCCAAGCATGCTTGTACAACGGAATGGACCGTTTAGGTATCGCTCAGTATTTGTCTCGTATTGGTCTGATTTTGGACGGTAATAGTGGTGACGCTTTAGCTGAAGCTAAGCTCGTTTGGATGAATGAACCTATCTGGCAAGGCATACGTGCTGCGGCGGAGAAAATGACTGTGACAGAGGACTGGTTTGAAGTATTAGTCGCGCAAGACGTCGTACTTGATTCTCTTATGCATGATCTGATCTATAACCAATTTGATCAGTGGCTACAGGATAACGGTGCTCAAGATATCGGTATGCTGACTGAATTTATGCAGGTTTGGAATAAAGATACTAGCCGCTGGGTAGATGCCACGTTAAAGGTAGCGGTGGCTGAATCTGACGAAAACAAAGCGCTGTTAGAAAAATGGATTAGCGAGTGGAAAGGGATCTTACTTGAAGCGCTAGCGCCGTTAGCAGATGACATGCTAGGTGGTGATGCGTTATCCCAGGCTGAAGCCGCATTGGATAAGCGATTAACAAAAGCCGGCCTCTTTAAATAAAAGGATTCATAACATGTCAAAAGTATATATAGCCCTTCAAGACAATGACGAATCTCGTTATATCGTTGAAGCGATAGAGGAAGATAATCCAGAAGCTACGATTATCCATATGCCGGCAATGATCCGTATTGAGATGGAAGGCAGACTGACCGTTAATCGTGAAACGGTTGAAGAAAAAATGGGGCGTGATTGGGATGTGCAAGAGCTGCATCTAAATTTGATCACTCTAGGTGGCAATGTCGATGAAGATGACGACAGCTTAAGCCTGCATTGGAATGAATAAGAATAAGGTCTGAATCATGGCTAAGAAACTAAATATAAAAGATAAATACCGTTTGCTTACACGCGATCTTGATTGGGAATATTCCTATGAAGACCGTAAAGAAGCTTTTCCCTTCGAAGAGTTTGAAGGCATTAAAATCACCGATTGGTCAAAGTGGGAAGACCCTTTTCGTTTAACGATGGATTCCTACTGGAAATATCAGGCGGAAAAAGAGAAAAAACTGTATGCCATTTTTGATGCGTTTTCTCAGAATAATGGTCACCTGAACGTTTCTGATCCGCGTTATGTTAATGCACTTAAGCTTTTTTTGACCGGAGTGTCACCACTTGAGTATCAAGCCTATCAAGGGTTTGCTCATGTAGGGCGTCAGTTTGGTGGTGTAGGTGCGCGTGTTGCTTGCCAGATGCAGGCGATTGATGAACTGCGTCATGTACAGACTCAGATTCACGCCATGAGTCACTACAATAAATTTTTTGACGGTTTCCAAGATTACAGTCATATGCATGACCGTGTTTGGTACTTATCTGTACCTAAGTCATTCTTTAATGACGCACGAGCGGCCGGTCCGTTTGAGTTTATGGTCGCGATCGGTTTCTCGTTTGAGTATGTTTTGACCAATCTACTCTTTGTACCTTTCATGTCGGGTGCTGCACATAACGGCGATATGGCAACGGTTACCTTCGGATTTTCTGCTCAGTCAGATGAAGCACGTCATATGACGTTAGGACTGGAAGTGATCAAGTTCTTGCTAGAGCAACACGAAGACAATGTACCGATTGTACAAAAGTGGATTGATAAATGGTTCTGGCGCGGTAGCCGTCTGTTAACGATTGTCGCAATGATGATGGATTACATGCTGCCAAACAAAGTGATGTCTTGGAAAGAAGCGTGGGAAGTCTACTTTGAAGAGGCCGGTGGCGCACTGTTTAAAGATCTCGCGCGCTACGGCATCAAGATGCCTAAGTACGCTGAAACGATAGAGAAAGAGAAAGAGCATATTTCACATCAAGCTTGGTGGACCTTCTACACCCACGGACATGCTGCGGGTTTCCATACATGGATTCCAACAGATGAGGAGCTTGATTGGTTATCAGAGAAATACCCGGACACCTTTGATAAGTATTACCGCCCCCGTTGGGAGCTAGCAAAAGAGATGGAAGCGAAAGGTGAGCGTTTCTATACCAAAGCGTTGCCGCAATTGTGTACGACTTGTCAGATACCGATGCTATTTACCGAGATGGATAATCCAACCTTAAATAGCTTCAGAGATACGGTACACAATGGTGAGCGTTATCACTTCTGCTCTGACGGTTGTAAAGATATTTTTGAGGATGAGCCAGAGAAGTATGTTCAATCTTGGCTGCCTGTTCATCAGATATTCCAAGGCAACTGTGGTGGTCCAGATGTTGAAAACGTATTAAGTGATTTCTATCGCATGAATTTAGGTGAAGACAACATGGATATGAAAGGTTCACCTGACGAGAAGCGTTGGAAACAGTGGAAAGGTGTTGCCTGATCTGGCGACCAAACAATGACAATGCGGCAGCTGTCAGCTTGTTTGCTGATACTGCCCGATGATCAGGAGAGAGTTATGCCTGTACATGCAATGACGCCAGATTATAAAGGCGAAGTATTAGATCGATTAGAGAATTTTCATGGTAATCAGGTTGTATATGTGGGTTGGGATCATCATCTGATGTTCTGCGCAGCATTTGCATACCCGGTCCCACCAGAAATGCCCTTTACGGCATTGTTAAATGAAGTCATGCCCGATGCGTTTGGTATGCATGGTGAGTTTGAGAAAATCAATTGGGAAAAGACCGAATGGTTATTAGATGGTCAACCCTTTATTCCTCAGCTTGACGTTTCATTAGCCGATCAAGGAATTGCTCATAAATCCTTGCTGCGTTTTCAAACCCCTGAGCTTACAGGGTATCAAGGCGCAGGTGTTTAACCGGTGAAGAATAGGGAGAGAGTATTATGACCTATGAAGTAACAATTGAGCCGACAGGAGATGTCATTGAGGTTGAAGAGGGACAGACGATCTTGGATGCTGCGTTGCGCCAGGGTGTATGGTTACCTTTTGCTTGTGGGCATGGAACCTGCGCGACATGTAAATGTCAGGTGACTGATGGTGATGTGGATATAGGTAACGCTTCTCCCTTTGCTTTAATGGATATGGAAAGAGAGGAAGGGATGATTCTCGCTTGCTGTGCAACGCCAGAATCGGATCTTGTTATCGAAGCGGACATTGATGTTGATGATGACTTTGAAGGTTTTCCTGTACGAGACTTTAAAGGACGCGTGACTGAAATCCTGGATCTGTCGCCAACGATCAAAGGAATACACTTTGAATTAGACAGCGAGATCTCTTTTCAGGCTGGGCAATATGTGAATCTAGTTATTCCAGGGGTTGAAGGATCTCGTGCCTTTTCCATAGCGAATAAACCGTCTGATAATCAAATACTAGAATTACATGTGAGAAAAGTGCCGGAAGGTGCGGGTACCACTTATCTGCATGAGCAATTAAGTGTCGGTGATTCACTGGCGGTGTCGGGGCCTTATGGGCAGTTTTTTACTCGTAAGTCCGATCCACAAGGAGTGATCTTTATCGCGGGTGGTTCCGGTCTATCAAGCCCGCAATCAATGATACTCGAGTTACTGGAAGAGAAAGATCAGCGGGAGATCTATCTATTTCAAGGGGCGAGAAATGTATCAGAGCTCTATAACCGACAGTTGTTTGAGTCGTTAGACCAGCAGCATAGCAACTTTCATTATATTCCTGCGCTTAATGCACCGGAAGACAATGATAATTGGGAAGGGTTTACAGGCTTTGTGCATGAGGCTGTAGATAAATACTTTGATGGTCGTTTCGATGGTCACAAAGCTTATCTATGTGGACCGCCCCCCATGATTGATGCTGCAATTTCTACATTAATGCAAGGGCGTTTGTTTGAACGGGATATTCATATGGAGCGCTTTGTCACGGCAGCCGATGGTGCGGAAGATCAGACGCGTTCAGCTCTGTTTAAACGTATCTAGTACAACCGCATGTTAATGAGAAACCGGCCATTGAGCCGGTTTTTTTTGTCTTAAATTAAGTTGATTCAGAGCGAGGGTGATGATTTCGTCAGGCTTAGATTATCTTTTGATGATTTGATTAATGTATGGGCCGATGCGTGTTAATCATTTCATTAATTAATAGTGTATTTTGTTTGTAACTATATGTTTATTAAGTATTAATTTTATTTCTGCTAATGAGTTTTGATAACTGGCACAGCGGTTGCTGTATTAGATGTGTACTGGTGTTAATAGCCACATTTAACAGCGATTGGTGATGTAGAAATGACGTCGATAATTAAAACAAGATACGTCGACTCTCGGTTAGTTCATTCAAAACCGAGCAGCCTGAAATCAGGTAATACGACAGGTAAGAGTGCCATGATGGCGGCACTAATTTCGCCATTGTTCTTAACAGGGTGTGAAGCTCCGCTCAATCTAGAGGGCGTTAATAGTGAATTGCAAAAGCAAGTTAGGCGTACCGATCAGCTTCAAGGTATTGCAGTAAATAATCATGCAATCGTAGCGGTAGGCGCAGATGGTGTTGTTCTGACAAGCAATAAGTCAGATGTTAGTTGGAGTCGTCAGCAATTGGCTGAAGGTTCATCCTTAATTGATATAGCGGTATGCCCCGATCAAAGCTTTGTCGTGCTGAGTATGGATAAGCAAGTTTGGCGCAGTGTTGATAATGGTGATAGCTGGCACGCAGCAAAAGTACCGACTCAAGAAGACTTAATCGACCTGACATGTGCACCCGATAATAGTGTTTGGGCTGTCGGTAGTTTTTCAACCATTCTTCATTCTGAGAACCGGGGTGAAACCTGGCAAGAAACGACTTTGAATGAAGATGCTATGTTGACGGGCATTCAATTTTTAGATCATTCGACTGCGCTTGTTACCGGTGAATTTGGTGTCGTTAGTCGTAGTGATGATGGCGGCCAGAGTTGGCAAGAACCTCAATATATTCCTAATGACTTTTATGTACAAACCGCTCACTTCACTTCAGTTAATGAGGGTTGGGTAGGCGGTCTCAGTGGCCAAATTCTGTATACCCAAGACGGTGGTGAGAGCTGGAATAAACAGTTAACGCCAACCGAATCTCCTATCTATGGTTTCTATCATACAGGCGAGCGTTTATTCGCTTTCGGAGACCACAGTACTGTTTTGTCCCATACGGGCCAAGATTGGCAGAAACTCGAGTCTCAAACTAAGCCTGTTTATTTACGCTCGGCTGCTTTGCTTGAAACGGGGCAGCTGCTTTTTGCTGGGGGCGCCGGTTCTCTATTTACGCTGGATATCCAGTCTCATGATTCCACCCAGATTTCTCAGAAGTAGAGGCCGTTTCCATGGATAAAAAATCATCACAGGCTCATAAAGCCACTCATTTTTTACATAATTTGGATGAAGCTGTTTTTGCGCGCCCGAAATGGATTTTAAGTTTCATTCTGCTAGTGACGTTGTTTTTTGCGTACCAGATTCCTAGCGTCAAAATGTACTCGGATTTTGCAGACCTGCTGCCGCAAGAGCATACCTATATCGAACTTCATAACGAGATTAAAGAATCGTTTGGTGGTGCGAACGTCATCATTGTAGGAGTTGAAGTCGAGAAGGGGGACATCTTCACTAATGAGGCATTGGAGAAGATTCATCGCATTACTCAGCAAGTGGATAGTTTGCCAGGGATCAATCACAACCTTGTTGCTAGTGTAACGCACCGGAACTCTCGAAAAGTTTGGATGACGCCGGAAGGTAATGTCAATTCTGAAGCTTATTATGACCCTCAAGGTGGTGTAATAACGCCTGAAGCGTTGATTGAACTGCGTGAAAATGTGGTGGCTGACCCTCGTGTTTATGGCCCACTTGTTTCTCCTGATATGAAGATGGCCCTTATCAAGGCGCAGTTGAATGAAGGCCAACTAGATTATGTTAAGACATTTAATGAAATCCAACAGATGCGGATGGATGAATCGGTTGCAGGGATTAAAATTCATGTGACGGGCCAGCCTATGCTGGTGGGATGGGCGTATCAATATTTAGATCAGATTATCGAGATATTTCTGTTTACCGCGCTGATCATGTTGTCGTTGTTGATATTCTATTTCCGCAAAGCCTATGGCGTACTGATCCCACTTGCAGCGGTGATCGTTTCCTCTATCTGGGGGATTGGGATTATTTCATTGTTTGGCTATAACCTAGATCCGCTTGGCTTGGTTATCCCTTTCCTCATATCAGCACGAGCAATGTCCCATGGTATTCAGATAGTTGAGCGCTATTATCAAGAGCTTAACTCTCACGCAGACCACCATCTTGCGGCGCGTAGTACATTTGAGAATTTATTCCGCCCGGGTAGTTTAGGCGTTGTGTCTGATGCAATCGGCTTATTGCTGATTGCCATTGGCTCGATCCCTCTTAATACCAAGCTCGCGCATTACGCTTCCCTGTGGGCCCTATGTATCATTATCACCGTGTTACTAGCGGTGCCTCTGCTGCTATCGGTTTTGCCTAAACCTAAGAAGACCGACATTAAACATAATATTTTCCGTAATGTGGGCTTTGCTTGTGCTGAGATCATTAGTGATCGGCGTTCTGCGAAAAATGCATTATGGCTAGCTGCCTTTTTACTTGTGGGAGGCTGGTACTTCTCTTCAAAAGTGGTCATTGGTGAATCTGAACCAGGATCACCGATCTTGTACCAAGATCATGATTATAACCTCTCCTCAAAAGCGATTAACGACAGCTTTCCAGGTTCTGAAGAGCTATACATTGTGGCGGAAGCCTCTGAAAAAGGGGGGATTAAACGCCCTGAAGTATTAGAGGCACTCAGCCGGTTAGAAAAGCATATGATGCTCGATCCTGAGGTCGGTGGCGCTAAAGGTATTCCTGATCTCGTCAAGCAAGTTAATCGTTTGTTACATAACGATGACCCACGCTGGACACAAATTCCGAACGATAAGCAATATGTCGGTGGACTCATGTTCACTTACATGATGTCGAGCCCAATTCCAGGGGCATTAAACGAATTTGTTGATACCGATGAGCGTATCGCCAATTTGGTTTTTTATTACAAAGATCACCAAGGTGAAACGATTCGCCGCGCGATACATCAAGCGAAAGAATGGATCACTGCGAACGAAGGCAAAGTCGAAGGGCTCAAGATTCGTTTAGCGGGCGGCACCATTGGGGTAACCGCGGCAATGAACGAAGCGGCTTACGAGACCAATCTTTGGGTCCTCCCGCTCGTATTTATCCTTATATTTGCCATGGTGATGTTCTTCTACCAGTCGTTAGCCGCAGGCACCATGATGTTTATGGCGATGCTCTTCGCCACCACGTTGACCTATGCCTACATGGGTGTGACTCACATGGGTATCAATATAAATACGGTGCCAATTATTGCGGTGGGCGTGGGGGTAGGTATCGACTATTCAATCTACATGATGGATCGCATTCGCTCTGAAATGGTGGCGTTGCAGGATCTCAATGCCGCGGTGCGCAAAGCGATTAGTACCACCGGTTTAGCGATCAGTTTTACGGCCATTACGTTGATTGCTGGGATCGTTATGTGGGTTCTTCTTTCCGACCTTCGTTTCCAATCAGATGCCGCACTGTTGTTGACCGTGATGGTCATTTTGAACGGTGCTGCAGCGATGTTACTGGTGCCAAGTTGGGTGCTGGTATTTAAACCGAAGTTTATCTGCGAAGCCTATCAAGATGAGGATGGCGTCATTCACGCTTAAATCATGAGATAGCTGCGCTTGTTATACAACGAGCACTAAAACAAAAAGCCTGAAGGGGTTCAGAGATGACAAAAAAAATAACAGCCCTCAACACATTGGCCATTGGGGTGGCTGCGGGACTGACGTTGAGTTATGGCTCAACTGTCTCGGCAGGAGATATCGAATGGTCTGGGTTTGTGGAGAATGCCACGTACTTCCGTGATCAAAAAGGACTATCCAAATTCCGTAATACTGCCCAAGCGGAATTTACTAAACCAATAGAATCGGATGGTTGGAGTAACGTCAGTATTAATGGCGTCTTACGTGGCAGCTATGATGGTGTCTATGACCTGAATAGCAGCGAATTTGGTAAAGATGCACAGCAACAATACTTAGGTGAGAGCTGGCATGGGCAAGATACGTCAACTGGAGTATTAACTGCGGGAGCTCCCTTTCCTTGTGAAAATGATCCTACTATTTGCAATAACTTAGATGGCTATATGGATCAGGATGAGAACGACGCGAAGTTTGCCGAGTTTAATGATCGTCTTGATTTTATTCGCGAATTCTATATTACCGCTGATAAGCAGCTGGCTAACGGCGATGTATTTAATTTTAGCTTTGGTAAACAGCAAGTTGTCTGGGGAAAAACAGACCTGTTTCGTGTCCTCGATGTAATTAATCCGGTGGATTACTCGCGACATAATATCTACGACGAGCTAGAGGATATCCGTATTCCACAATGGATGTTCACTGCTGAATGGCGAATGGGGCCAAACGAAGTATTGGATGATTCCAACTTTCAGTTAATCTGGAATGTAGATAAATTCCGCCCCCATAATATGGGCACTTGTGGTCAATCTTACGTCATGGTTGATGCAGGTTGTTTCTTCTCAGCAAAGCTAGCCGGCACTATTCCTGTAATTCATGATGTGCAAGAACCAGGCTGGGATCTATCTAACACTCAGTTTGGTGCGAAGTGGGAAGGTGTCTATGGCGATACTACATTCTCTTTAAATGCGCTGCATTATCGTCAGCAATTACCGTCTATTCATTGGCGAGGGCCAAATCCAGCGACACCCGCGGCAGATGGTTTATTTGATATCAAATTCCCTCGTGTCACGCTGTTAGGCGGTTCGGTTGACTATTACTCAATGAATATGGATGCAGTGTGGCGATTAGAAGTTGCTTACACTGAGGGTGAAGAACAGCCACGTGACCTTAACGGTTTTAAAGAAACCGACATGCTGCGTTATGTCATTGGTTTCGATAAGAATCTTGTTATCCCATCACTGGGCACTTCAAGTGCGTTCTTAATCTCAACCCAACTTTTCGGCGAGCATATTCTTGATCATGAAGCAGACATGCCGATGGATGAAGATAACTGGATCGCTACGGCTCTGTTTAAGGGTTGGTACAAGAATAACCGGCTTAGTCCGCAGGTGATTTTAGCGCATGATTTCGCTGCTAAAGCGACAGCGATCGCGCCTAGTATCTCTTGGACGCCAGACAACCATTGGATGTTTAACGCTGGTTTAAACGTGAAGCTCGGAGGAGACGAAACCTTTCCTTGGAGCGCGACGGGTGGCACTGCAGGTGGTGGGCAGACAGAACCATTGGCGCGTTTCTTAAACGGCCCAATCGGTGTTGCCAATCAGGAAGATGAGCTGCAGTTTACGGTGCGCTATAGCTTCTAACAAATCAATTAGGAACACGAACAACGTCAATTGTCGATTTATGAAGATACATAAACGTATTGGCTTGTTCGTCAGTTTCATAAGAAAAATAAGATAGGGTAAAAGTGATGTTGAAAAAAACACTAACAACCCTGGCAGTAAGCATGGCACTAACGACAAGTGTGCAAGCTGCTCAGGTATCAGAAGACGTTATTAAGCAATCTTTCTTTCCATACGCCAACGGCGCGCCACAGATGAAGGGTGTTTCTGCGGGTATGGTTATTGATCAAACAAATGTTGATTCAGTTAAAGATGCGTTAGATCCAGCAATGTATCGTTTTATCAAAAATGGTGATTACACGATTAAAGTTGCTGAGACGACTGATTTCGCACTTCATCAATCATACATCGATGCTACCCGTAAATATGCTGGCGATACGAAGCTGGGTGCTGAAGCAGGTGCTATTCACGGCTCTACAGCGGGTCGACCATTTCCACAAGAACCTGCAATGGATGATCCTCGTGCGGGTGAAAGGTTAGCGTGGAATTTTAAGTATGGCTATAACTGGGGTGATTCTGCTGCGATTTATCCATTCTACTGGAAATATCGCGACATGAAGAGTGGAAAAGTAGAGCGCCAAGTTAAAATGAATATGCATTTTTTCAACTTTAGCCATAGAACACAGCAAGAACCGTTCCCTGTAGTTACCCCAAATCCGTCGAATTTGTTTCGTGGTACTTATGCACAAGTGTTAGAGCCGTTTGATGTTAAGAATACTCAGCTATTGATTCAACGATTTGAGAATGATCTTAAGCGGGATAATGCTTATCTCTATTTAGGTTTTCAGCGTCGAGTTAGAAGGCTTTCTAGTGGACAAGTTACTGATGCCTTTTTGGGGTCAGATATTATGATCGAAGATTTTGAAGGCTATAACGGCCGTATCAGTGATATGAACTGGTCCTATAAAGGGACCAAAACCATGTTGCTGCCAATGTATAATCATAATGATATGGAGTTAGATACAGAAACCCATAAAGATGACGAGGGCTATCAAGTGGTTAAATTTGGAGGTGCAGGTGGCTGTTTCCCAGATATTACTTGGCAGCTTCGTAAAGTCTACGTAGTTGAATCTAAGCCAGTCGATCCAAACCACCCAATTAGTAAACGTGAGCATTATATGGATGCGCAGACGTTTACCATCCCTCGTAATATTACATATGACCGTAAAGGTGATATGTGGAAAAGTTGGTTAATTGGGCAAACTCATCCGGACCATCATCTGCCAATAAATAAAGGAACGGGCGTATCTGTAGATGATGCCTTTTCAATGGTAGATATTCAGGCCAACCACTGTACAACCGGTCAATTCAAAGGCATTGTTGATCCTAAGTTAACGCCGCCAAGTAAAATGACTGTACAGAACCTGCGTGCCTCAGGTCGTTAATAGGTTCCTCGAACAACATACTTGGTGAATTTTCCCGGGCGCTATGCCCGGGTTTTTCGTTTTAGAGAGCAAAGAGATGAAAGTAGCGATTTGGGGAGCGGGTGGTATCGGTTGTTATTATGGTGCTCGATTACTGAAGGCGGGTCATGAGGTAACGTTTATTGCCCGCGGAGAGCACCTTCACGCATTACAGACGGTAGGATTAAAGGTCACGCATGAATCCCTGTCGTTCCAGCAGGCAGATATACAAGCTTATAGTCAGGAACAATGGTTTGAAGAGGATAGGTGCCAATCTTATGACCTTATTATTTTGGCGATTAAAGCCAATGCGACCACTGAAGTGCTTGAGGCTGCTAAAGATTGGTTACTAGCAGGGGATTGCCCAATACTGTCTTTGCAAAACGGTGTTGATAATGAAGCAATTATTGCTTCGGTGATTGGTAGAGAAAGAACCATCGGCGGTTTAGCGGTAAAAATTGGCGGCCATATATTAGAACCGGGGGTGATTGAAGCACGTGGAATAGCACAAATTGTATGTGGTATGTGGCCTATGCAAGTGAACAGTGCGCGAGCAATAGCCTTACAAAAGCTTGTCGATGCATTTAACGATGCTGACATACTGACAACATTAACACCGAATATACAGCGTGAATTATGGCGCAAGTTGCTTATTAATAATGGTGTAAACCCATTATCTGCTTTGACCGGTCTTGATACAAAAGCGTTGACCTCTGATCCGGTTCATAAGCACGTTGTTTATAAAATGATGGAAGAAGCTGCTCATGCTGCTCAGCATGATGGTGTTGAAATAACGGAAGATGATGTAAACGAGATGTTCACTTTGATCAGTGAATTTGATGCGATTAAAACATCCATGTTAGTTGATCGTGAGAAGGGACGTCCATTGGAATTGGATGGTATTACTGGTGCGGTATTAAGGCGTAGCCAGAGTGATGAAAAAACATTGATGACCGCATTTATTTCGACCCTATTACAAGCGCAATATGAATGTCGTTAATTATCTTTATTCTGCTTAAAGAGGACCGCAATATTGATACCCGTCAATGATTTAGCGGTGGGACAGGAGGAGACTAAAAGCATAAAGAAATAGCGCGAGATTAAGGGGAACAGAAATGCCTATTGAACATCATGATTTGATCCATGAATTTCCAGAACATCGTGAACGTATCCGGGAAATGAAACAGCAAGATGCACATTTTGCACGTCTTTTTGAAGAGTACCATGATGTGACAAAGCATGTTGAGCATATGGAATCAGAGATTGAAGCGGTGAGTACTCAAACTGAGGAAGAAGCTAAATTCAAGCGTTTACAATTAAAAGATAAATTGTACGCCATGCTTCAAGCTTAATATCAAATTAGGTAATAAAAAGCCCGCTGTAGCGGGTTTTTTTGTGCCTGTCAGAAACGACCAAATTGAAACGAGCAAAGCTCAGGTATACTTTAGATAACTTCGGCATACATGTAAGGATTAAGCGTGAAGAAAACGTACGATTGGCGATATATTTATCAAGTGGCCATGGAGCACCGAAGAGAGCTTGCTAAAGCGAACCTCATTGCCTTATTTGCAGCCATCGCCTCTGTGCCATTGCCGCTGTTTATGCCGCTTTTAGTTGATGAGGTTCTTTTAGATCAGCCTGGTTTTGTGGTTGAAACTATCAGCCGATTTTTTCCAGAAGAATGGCTTGGGCCTATATTATTTATCAGTGTTATTTTGTTATTAACGGTTTGCTTACGTGTGACTTCATTGATGCTCAATGTATGGCAAGCTCGGCAATTCACTATTATTTCTAAAGACGTCACATACCGAATTCGGGTGGGGCTGCTCAAACGCTTGAAACGTATCTCTATGGCGGAGTACGAAACTTTAGGCAGTGGCACGGTCGCTTCTCACTTTATAACCGATCTCGATACGATTGATCGCTTTATTGGCAGCTCCTTGAGTCGCTTACTCATTGCTTTGCTTTCCATCATTGGCACGGCGATCATTCTATTGTGGATGCATTGGCAGTTAGCGCTTTTTATCTTGTTTCTGAACCCCGTTGTTATCTATTTCACTACGTCTATCGCGAAGAAAGTGAAGCACCTAAAAGGGCGAGAGAATAAAGCATTTGAAATTTTTCAAGCGGCGTTAACTGAAACGCTTGAAAGTATTCAGCAGATCCGCGCCTGTAATCGGGAACAGCATTATTTGTCGCAGCTAATGGATGATGCTCGGCTGGTAAGGGATCGATCAAGTGCTTTTGAATGGAAGAGCGATGCGGCAAACCGGATGAGTTTTGTCGTATTTATGTTGGGGGTTGATCTCTTTCGTGCTTTATCAATGTTGATGGTTGTTTTCTCTGATCTATCCATTGGTGAAATGATGGCCGTTTTTGGCTATCTCTGGTTCATGATGGGGCCCGTGCAAGAAGTGTTAGGGATTCAGTATGGCTTTTATGGAGCTAAAGCGGCTCTGCAACGAATTAATGG